>OBAH01000601.1_pt1 | contig 27779 bp, 25 predicted proteins | sample 1517491 | NCBI WGS metagenome assembly OBAH01 (sample SAMN04571697, study PRJEB22368) | human gut metagenome | biome: human gut; material: stool | host: Homo sapiens | place: Luxembourg | collected 2012-08-03
CAGCACGATGCTGGACGGGAATGTGCTACTTCGTCAAAAACGTGATGAAGTTCCTGAGGGAACTTTGTCTTGTCCTGACCGAAATCTGGCGGTTTTTCATCATTATCGTCACTATGAGGGTCTACGTCTGCTACCCTCTGTCTGTGACTCGAAATTAATTCAGCAGACCCTAAATAAGTTCAGTTCTGGTGCCGTTAGACGTTATAAGGAGCTTCTTAACTGGAATGTTTGGAGCGAGAAAGTACATGAGGTGTTAGATAAATTATTAAATGTAAATGATGTTGGATAAATTAAAAAGAAGATTACACAAGTTTCTTGATGAGAATTTCTTGATACCAATGGCTTTTAGGAAAACATCAAGACTTCAGATCATGAGTTCTATGGATTCAATAAGGTATATTATTGACCATAAATGTTCCTTGAGTCGTTTCGGTGATGGTGAGTTGGACAGCATAGAGGGTAAGGGAGGAGAATACCAACATCCTTCACCTAGGCTTTCAAAGATGCTACTTGAATGTTTGCAGTCTGATTTACCAAATCATCGAGTGGCCATCCCCAATCATCTGAATCATTTTGACGGGAAGCCGGCACAAGGGTTTTGGACAAATTATGTAGTTGGACATCACAAGCAATTCCTCAAGTGGCTGTCTTTTGACAAGGTTTACCTTGACACTCAACTTACAAGATTTTATTATGAGCATAAAGACAAGAGCCATTGTGCAGAACATATAGGTTTGATAAAAAAAATATGGGAGGGTCGTGATGTTGTGATAGTAGAAGGTGCAAAAACCCGCTCTGGTATAGGTAATGACTTATATAACAACGCAAAGAGTGTCCAACGTATATTAGGACCGGCATTGAGTGGTTTTAGTAAATATGACGCCATATACAATTTTGTAGTCAATAATGTAAGTAAAGATAAATTAATTCTTTTATCATTTGGAATCACTGCAACAGTATTGGCTTATGAATTGGCAAAATTAGGATATCAGGCTATTGATTTAGGACACCTTGATATAGAATATGAATGGTTCCGTATAGGAGCTAAAGACAGAGTGCCTATAAAAGGCAAGTTTACGAATGAAGTGGAGGCAGGGCATAATCCTGAGGATTGTATGGATCCTGACTATAAAAAACAGATAATAGCAGATTTTTCAGGTAAATAATGGAAGAGAATAATAAGCGAATATTTAAAAATACTATATACCTATATGTACGTATGCTTGTCATGATGAGCTTGAGTTTCTTTACAACTCGAATAGTATTGGACAAGTTAGGTGCAGCTGATTATGGATTGAATAATCTTGTTGCAGGATTTGTGGCATCTTTCCGGGTGATAGAAGGCATGTTGGCAGGAAGCACGAGACGCTTTTTGGCTTATAGCTTGGGGAAAGGTGATGCAAAAAAATGCAAACTGACGTTTTCCACGGCTTTTGTTGTACATTTAGTTATAGCGGTAGTTGTTGTTATTGTTTTGGAAACAGGAGGCTTATGGTTCTTAAATTCAAATTTGAACATTGAACCAAATAGAATGTGGGCAGCAAACGTTGTTTTTCAAGTTTCTGTCCTAACAAGTTTTTTGTGCGTTACCCAAACTCCTTTCATGGCGGTTGTTACTGCTCATGAAAAGTTTGATATGTACGCTTACATGAGCATTTACGACGTTATTGCAAAAATTGCTGTTCTTTTTCTCTTGGTCTATATCCCTTATGATAAGTTGATAGTATATTCTGCTCTTTGTGCATGTGTATCCATAACAAACATTATTATTTATCGGACTTATTGTTTAAAAAAATTTGAAGAATGCAAGATGTCATTTAAGATAGACAAGAGAATTTGTAAGGAAATGGTTGTTTTTTCTGGTTGGAATGCTTTTGGAAATTTTGTTGTTGTATTAAACAATCAAGGCAATAATTTGTTGCTGAATATATTCTTTAATACAGTTATGAATGCAGCTAGAGGATTGGCTGATACGGTTTCCTTTACGATTAATCAATTTATTGGGAATTTTCAAGTTGCCGCTGTGCCTCAATTAACAAAATATTTTGCTCAAAAAGACAAGGAACATTTTGAAAAATTGATATTTAACATTTCGCAATATACAATATTTTTATTAGGTTTCTTTTGTGTGCCTGTAGTTTTGGAAATTGATTATGTGTTAGGATTATGGCTGAATCAAGTGCCAGCTTATACTGCAGATTTCATACGAATAGGTTTGGTTTGTAGTATTGTGAGTTATTCAAACAATATGATAGATCAAGGTATTGTTGCTACAGGAAATGTAAAAGAAATGAATCTTTTTGGAATTCCTGTTTATTTGCTCAATATCCCCTTGGTTTATTTTGTCCTGAAACAAGGTTGGTATCCACCTTTGATTTGTGTTGTTGGGGCTATTCCTGCATTTGCGCATTTTATTGTCAATTTATATATCCTGTCAAAAAATACGGGTTTCCCTGCACATAGATATTTTGTATCTATCTTTTGTAAGAATTTCATGCTGATTGCTGTGTCATTTGCTGTTCCGTTTATTGTTCAGCGCCAAATGGAACATGGCTTAGTAAGATTCTTGATTGTGTGTACATTGTCCGTACTTAGCGAGGTCAGCATTATGTATTTTTTTGCCTTCAATAAAGATGTACGTGATATGGTCAATAAAAAAGTATGCCTAATAATGCATAGAATAAAATAACGTTATTTTTACGATTATGCCAAAATTCATAGAATTCCATATATTTCATTCTGGTATTCCAGTATATGTCAATGTGGAATCTACTAAAGGATTTGGGAAAAGCGTTGAATATTATACAATGTATAGTGATAGAAACAAACAGGTTTCAAAGCTATTTTTGAATTGATGTTGAATTATATAGTGAAATCGTATGGTCAAGGTTTCGATAGTGCTTCCCGTATATAATGCTTCTACGACCATTAAACGCATGCTCGATAGTATTCTTGCTCAAACTTTGCATGAATTTGAGGTGCTTATGATAGACGATGGTAGCACTGATGAGTCGGGCAGGATACTCGATGAGTATTCTGCTAAAGACAAACGCTTTAAGATCTTCCATAAGCAGAATGAGGGGGTAGCTATGGCTCGTCAGATGGGAGTTGATAATGCCAAAGGAGAATTTTGTATTCATGCTGATGCAGACGACTGGATGGATTCTACAATGTTGGAAGAACTTTATGCAAAGGCAAAGGCAGAAGATGCCGATGTCGTTATTGCTGATTATTTTATTAGCTCTAAACATGGTGAGACTGTATGTAAGCAGCAGCCATCGGAACTTTCTCCTGAGCAAGTACTTCAAGATATGTTTGACAACAAACTATTTGGTGCATTGTGGCATAAACTTGTTCGCACTGACTTATACAGGAAGTATAATGCAAGGTTTTTCAAAGGAATAAACCATTGTGAAGATTTGCTTGTATGGGTGCAATTATTACAGCATCCGGAAGTGAAAATAACATATCTTCCAATGGCGTTTTATCATTATGTGGCAAATGACACTTCTATAACTCGTCATTTCACACGTAAGACATACGAGATGCGTTTGCGGTTTCGGGATAAGCTACAGGAATTGCTCCATGTAGCAGATGCCAATAGCATTATAAAGAAAGTTTCTTTTGGAATCTTTACGGAAGGATTTATATACGATGTCTTGACGCAAGAAGAAACAAGGGAAGGATTGTGCCTGTATAAACAACAGATTTCGGCATTGAAGAGCTTGAAATGGAAACTCGGCTTCTTTATGTTACGAATGAGTATGTGGAGAATGGCACATAGGTTTATTCATTATTAAATGACAGAAATATTATGCAAAAATCAAATTATGCTTTAGTGTCGGCACTTTATTCCAACAAAACTAAGGGCCTGTATTCTGATATATATTTTCCTATTATACGTTACGCACTGGTTAAGATATTTTCGGAAAAAGTAGAATCCGACACATATAGTTCGGCAGATAAGGTCGCTGAGTATATAGATGAAAAGTTTGGCATTCATATTCCTACGATAGTCATAGCGAAATCAATAACTAAGATAAGCATGCAGAAAGATGAAAATCTGCAGTTGGTTATATATGAGGGCGGTCAGAGTTTCTATATAAATAAAGCTCTTTTTAGCGATGACGAACTAGACATAGAAAAAGAGGAACGTTACTTTTCCGACAATTTGGAGACAATAGAGCGTGAATATAAATCGTTTATAGAAAGCCAGGGGTGTAATGATGATGGCATCTCGTTCTTACAATTTATATCAGATAATACAGATGATATTTTAGGCTATTTTGATGGTGAGGACAAGACTCGTGTTGATGATAAATATGCAACACTTATTTTCTTTCTTCAATATCTCCATAATTCAAATTTAGAATTGTACAATATTGTTAACCAGTTGTTTTGGAGTTCCATTATTGTTGCTTTTCTAAAAAGCGAAAAGCCTTTGGTTGAGGATTCCGAAAATGGTGTGAAAGCAGAGTTTTATCTTGACACATCTATAATATTAGGATTGTTGGATTTGTCAACTCCCATGCGTGAGACTTATTCCAAAGAAGTTTTTACGATTATCAAAAATTCAGGCGGAATTCTAAGAGTAAATCCATTGACAATTGATGAGGTAACATATATTTTAAAGTCTGTTGAACAGAATGGTGCTAATCCTTTGACGGATATCGCTTCTGCTTGTGAAAGAAAAGAGTTAGAGTCTAATCAGATTGCACAAATCCGTTTAAATATTGATTCGATTTTAGAAAGTATAGGAATTCAGATATTTCCCGTTATGTCGCCTTCGGAAAAGCAAAGTGTAGTTGCAGAATATAAAGGCAAGAACGTTACGAAACTTTTAGGTGAATTTAGAAGTAAGAAGCCTGAATCCTATTCTCGTGATAACTATAGAGAGATACATGATCTTTATCTGAATGATTTCGTTAAACGTCGTCGAAAAGAGAAAAACGATACAGAAAATGTTTTTTTCTTGACAAACAATATAGACCTTATAACTTTTTGTAAAACGCAGAATAAGGGTGAAAGCTATATGATAAGTACAGGAAAGGTTGTACTTGACTTATGGATGCATTATTCTAAGCCTATAGATATTTCTAATTGTGTATTAACAGAGACGATGGCAAGATGCTTGGAACTTCATCGTTCCAATGTCAGGTATAAATTAGCAGAAGTAGCTCGTTTTTTTAATAAAACGAAGGATAATTTCGACCCTAAGGTTTATAAGGATTTTATTGGGCATTTGTATCGAAGAGCTAAAAATGTAATTTCTACGGTTGAATCCAATCTGAATCCGCAGGATTCTGCATTTGCAAAGTTAATAACAGAATCGGTTGAGGCTGATAATCAGTTTTACAATGCGTCTTTGGCGAAAGTTCAGAAAGACAATGAAGAATTGAAGCAAGCAACAATACAGAAAGATTCAGAAATAGAAAAGATAAATATACTTGTAGACAACCTTAAAGGGCAAAATAATGACAAGGATAAACAAATTTCAGCATTGTCTTCTGAAAAACAAGATTTAGAAGCAAATTTGCAGAAGCATAGAAATGATTTAGAAAAAATAAAAAAGAGCGAGGAGGCTGCAAAAGCTTCAGCTTCACAAGCAGAACAACTAAATCAATGGTATAAGGAAAGAGATTCTTTGAATGAAGAAATTGGGCTATTAGAGGTCGAATTAGCTCCATTGGAGTCTTTAAGGTATAAATGCTTCAGAAACTATTCTCCTTTTTTATGGCTTGTCTACGGCATATTTATTTTTTTGTCTTCTTTTTCAATAGTTGTACTTGTATGGTTTAAAATAGTTGCTACATGGACAATATCATTAGGAGGTTTTGGGGTAACTTTTAGTATATTTTGTTTTAATAGATATTATACTCTCAAAGAAAAAACAGAAGAGCGGGCAGAAAAAGCATATAAAAAATGGGAGACGAAAGCAGAGAATAAGAAATACATTCTCTTAAAACAAAAACTGGCTTTCAAGCAAGAGCGATTGGAAGAAATAACCATAAACTTAAAACAAGTTAGTAGATAACATGAAAATTGCAATAATATCATTACCGCTTTCGTATAATTACGGAGGCTATTTACAATGTTATGCTTTGATGGAAACATTGCGCAACATGGGACATGAAGTTTTTTTTCTCCAACGTGAAAATACTTCTGAACCGTCCTTAGCAAAGCGAATTATTGATAAAGCAAAGTGTGAACTTGAAAAATTAGGTTTAGGATGCTTAGTTTATACGTTTGAGAAAAAAACGAATTCTGGTATCTATTATAAGACAAAGAATTTTCGAAATTTTGTAAAATTATACATAAAATCCTGTTCGCCCAAATTAAGAAACACAGAACAAGTTATCAGCTTTTGTAAGTCTCACCACATTGATGCTTATATTACTGGTTCTGATCAAATATGGCGAGGAAAGTATTCTCGTTCAGTAAATGATGCCTTTTTGGGCTTTGCACCACAAAATGCTTTAAAGATTGCTTATGCTCCATCTTTTGGTACTGATGAATGGGAGTTTAATGCAGGACAAACAACTTTTATAGAAAAGCAACTCAATACATTTCATGCAGTCTCTATACGTGAAGAAAGTGGAGTAAAATTACTGCACGACAATGTGCATCTGAATCTGCATCCTAAAGTTGTTCTTGACCCAACATTTTTATTGCCAAGGCAACTTTATTTACAAATAGCGAAGTATGAGTCTATGAGGCATGGGGTGCTAACATATATTTTGAATCAGGATACTCAAAAGAAAAAAATGATAGATGAATTTTGCTTGGGGCAGGGCTTAGGGCAATATTCTGTTATTAATCATAAGACAAATACTGACGTAATTGCAGGAGGACAGGGATATTCTGTTGAACAATGGCTTGCCGGATTTAGAGATGCAAGCTATGTGATGACTGATTCTTTTCATGCAACTGTGTTTAGTATCATTTTTAATAAGCCGTTTTGGGTCTTTGAAAATAAAGAACGTGGGAACTCACGAATTCTAAATATCTTGCACTTATTTGGGTGTGAAGATCGCTTGGTTCATTCTGATATGCATTTTGAAGAGGTGGATTGGAAGCGAACGATTGATTGGGATAAGGTTAATCAGCAAATGGAAAAAATGATTTCTTGTTCCAAAGAATTTCTAGAAAAAGCGTTGAAATATGATTGAGATAGAGAGAAAGGAACTTTGCTGTGGTTGTTCTGCTTGTGTGCAACGATGCCCCAAACATTGTATTTCTTTGAGTGAGGATGAAGAAGGATTCTTTTATCCCATAGTAAATAAAGGCATTTGCATAAATTGTAGTTTATGTGAAAAGGTTTGTCCGGTTCTTCATCAAGGTAAGCCCAAAAATCCTCAGGTTGCTTATGCTGCCATGAATCCTAATGAGCATATTAGAATGAACAGTAGTTCTGGTGGAATCTTCACGATGCTTGCAGAACATGTAATCAATGATAATGGTGTTGTGTATGGAGCATCATTTGATTCAGAATGGTATGTTAGGCATGAGGCGATCAAGTCTATGGAAGAATTGGGTAAACTAAGAGGAAGCAAATATGTACAGAGTGGTATAGGGCAAACTTATTTGCAGGCAGAAAAATCATTGAAGAATGGTTCTCATGTTTTGTTTTCAGGAACACCATGCCAGATAGCTGGTTTAAAGAGTTTCTTGAAAAGAGACTATGCCAACTTGCTTACAGTGGATTTTATTTGTCATGGAGTTCCGAGCCCTGGAGTGTGGAAATGGTATGTTGATAAACAAATTGCCGCCTTTAAGGCGGCTCATGGCGGAAGTACCGTTTTGAATTCATCTCTAAACATTTCATCCTTGTTAAAGGATGTGAAGTTTAGAGATAAAACCGATGGATGGCGGAAGTACCGTTTTGTTCTTACTTTTGCCGAAGCCTCGGCTGAAGGCAAAAAAAGTTCCGTTTTGTCCTCACTAAAGGATGATGATGGTTATATGGTAGCATTCTTGAATGATATATGTTTGCGTCCATCTTGCTATAATTGTCCATTTAAAAGTGGTAAATCAAGTAGTGATATAACGATTGCTGATTTTTGGGGCATCTCAAAATTCGATATAGGGATGGACGATGACAAGGGAACTTCTTTGGTGCTTGTAAATTCAAAACAGGGAGAGCTTGCCTTGAATTGCGTCCATGCAAAAATGTCAAAAGTGGATGTCAAAACTGCTTTACAGTCAAATCAGTCTTGGAACGTAGCTGCAAAAAAACATGAATTACATGATAAGTTTTTCAAAAAATATAGAAAACATCATTCTGATTTTGAAAGATTTGTCAATGATTTGGTGCATACGAAAAGCTTGTCAAAGCGTGTGCTACGTAAGTTGTTTAGAATGATAGGATTAACACAATTACCAGTATAAATAAACAGATTATGATAGATAAGATAATAGATAAATATAATTATTGGACTAAGATAGTTGAGCGTCGTAAGTTGGCTGCTTCTGCCACTAAAGGACATCAAGTACATATGTATAATTGGTGCAATTTCTGGCCTCAAGATATGTGGTATATCGATTTTATAGAAAAACGAGGCCTTTTAAAAGAAAAGCCTAATTTTAAAGTGGGATTATATAGCATATTTGCTCCTATGTGGCTTAGAATGTTTGACAATAGTGATATACGCATATTTCAAGCACGTGAGAATTTACATAAAAGAGGAATGGAAAAATGGCTTCATCAGTTTGTAGATGATCCAAAAATTGATTTGTCAATAGGATTTGATTATATTGACCATACGCAATATTTAAGGATTCCATTTTGGCTTACTTGGAATGTATTCTCGCCAACAGATACATTCGAAGATATAAAACACAAGGTTAGTGATATGAATTCTGTAGATAATCATAGTTTTCATAATCGGAAATTTGCAGCATTTCTTTCAAGTCATGATGACATAGGACGAAAATTGATTTATAACCAATTGTCAAAAATAGGAAAAGTAGATTGTGATGGAAGGTTATTTCATAACAATGATGAGCTGAAAACTGTCTTTGGTGATAATAAGTTGGAATATCTTAGACATTATCGATTTAATATAACTCCAGAAAACACAAATTATGATGGATATGTTACAGAAAAATTGATGGAAGCCATTCATGCTGGTTGTATACCTATATATAATGGAGGAGATAATTGTCCTGAACCCGATGTGCTAAATCAAGAGGCAATTATATTCATTGAAATGGGTAAAGAAAATATTGATGCCATAAAACTTGTTTCTGAGCTTAACTCCGATGAGAAAAAGTATATGGACTTTGCTTGCCAAAAGCGATTCGTAGAAGGGGCTGAGGATGTTATTTGGGGATATTATGAGACTTTGGAGAAGAAGTTGAGGGAAATAATAGCTAATGTGTAATGAAAGAGAGATTAATACATATAGACAATGCAAAGGCTGTAGGTATGATGCTGATAATAGCTTCTCATATCATTCCTTCGGAACCGTTTGTCAAAAGTCCTGTCTATGAGAATTGGAACAGCATATTGAACTCCTTTTATGTTCCTCTTTTCTTCTTGTTGTCCGGTGTGTTTGAATCGACAGACGTCAATGATGGAAAACTTTGCAGGCGAATAGTGAAGTTGGCAAAATATATTTGTTTGTTTTATGTATTCGGTATTGTAGCAGACGGCATTGTTAATGGTCATTGGTCGTTAGTGTCATTCAAGACCCAGACTACGATATGGTTTTTGATAGTTTTGTTATGGATAACTATTATCGTGGGAATAGCAAAGCGTTTCAAGTGGCGCAATTATATATATGTGTGTGTCGTTTCGGGGGGGGCAATACTTGCGTATAAGCACATGAGCTTACTCTATCTTGGACAGGCTTGTGTATGTTTGCCTTTTTATTTGTTGGGCTTTTATTGTAAGGGATATCTAAAGAAGAAAAATTTTGATTATAGAGTGTTTATAGTAAGTTTCATTATATGGCTATTGCTTTTCCTTGTTTTTCATCGCACTCAGAATCTTAGTATAAACCTGATAGAACAAAACATACTTACCTTTTACTTGGATGCGGTTGCGGGTTGTATGGTTGTGATAGAATTATGCAAATTGTTTAATTTCAAGATGCTATCTTTCTTCGGGCGTAACTCTATTGTTCCGATGATGGTGCAAATTCCATTGATATGGAGCGTTATGAAATTTATGGAAGTAAGTACAGCGTATATGTATTTGCTTGTCTCAATAATAGTGTGCATCTTTTGTGGAATGTACATACCAATATTTAGAAACAAATATTATGATCTCTTTAAATAGAAAACAGCGTAATCCTTGGCTCGATAATCTCAAGGCATTTGCTATATACCTTGTGATAGTTGGTCATGTGTTGAGTAACTGTATGCAAAACGGGGGGGGTAATAGAGTAAATAGTATTATTTATTTTATCCATATCCCTTTGTTCTTGGTCATCAGTGGGCTTCTGGTTAAAGACAAGTCTATAGATAAAAATTTTTGGCTTGGGTTGTTGAAGCGTTTTGTAATTCCTTATACGATATGGACGGGCATCTTGACGACGTTTTATCAGGGCTTCGGTCATTTGCTACATGATGGATTTTGGGTAAACTTAGAAGTTTATTTCAGTAATTGGTGCCATTCCTTCCTATGGTTTATAAAAGCTTATCTTGTTACTTATATTTTGTGGCAGACATTGCAATATTTTAAACATCCATGTTACCGATTGCTGGTTGGAACTATAATTCTTGTTCTGATAAATTTATTTGTACAAGGAAATAAGCCTTTAGCAGAAATAGCTTCTCTATCGCTTTATTCCTATACCTTGTTCGGAGTTGGAACATGGGTTAAGAAATACATAAACAAAGTAAGTATTTATAGTATAGTAATGCTGATTATATGTTTTCTTTCATGTTTGCCATTTGCTACAAGTCAAAATAACTATTTCGAGTGTTCTTTTAGCCATATGCTCCAATATGGTGATTGGCATATTTTTATTATTCGTTTAGTTGCTGGTGTTTGTATAAGCATAGCGTTGATTTGGGTAGGGAGTAACAAGCAATTAGGTTGTTTTGCTCATAACCATATAATACAGGGTGTTGGGAGAAGAACATTGCAAATTTATATGCTGCAATCCTTACTGGTTGAAGCTGCACTGCACAGAGTGATAAGACTGAATAATGATTTCATGGGAATCGCTACTTCTTTTGTTGTAGCAATTGTAATGACATTGCTCTGTTATATAATAATAGAAATAACAATGAAAATTAATTTATGTAGAACCCTTTTGTGGGGAAATTAATAATTATGAAATATAAAGTTGCACAAATAATTCCTTATTTTGGCAATTGGCCAGAATGGATAGAGTTGTATTTCTATTCTTGTGGTAGGAATCCGATGGTGGATTTTATCTTCTATACGAATTGCCCTTTACCTAAACACAGATATAAAAATACTATTTTTCATCAATGTTCATATGAGGAGTATTGTGAATTGATAAGTAAACGGCTGAATATAGATTTCAGATGTTCGAAACCATATAAGCTTACAGATTTGAAACCTTTTATCGGAGCCATACATGAGGATGAACTGAAAGGTTATGACTTTTGGGGAATGGGTGACTTGGACTTGGTTTACGGCAATCTCGGGATGTTGGTGAATGATGACAATCTGTCTCGTTATGATGTGTTGACGACCCATAATTACCACATTGCCGCACATTGTTGCTTCTGTCGCAACAATGATTATTATCGCAATCTTTGTTTTAAAATTGAAGATTGGAAGAGGAAAATTACAAATGAAAAGCCGATTTCTCTTGATGAGGGTGAATGGTCAGACTTAGTGTGTCCTCATATCCGTACAATTAGAAGAATACACAAGTATTTGTGTCGTCCTTTTGGTGTTCATTATTTTAAAGTTTTAGACTTTCTAAATCCTGTATTCCATAAAAAAGTATTGCTTCACGAATATTGGACTAGTCCTCAGCCAAAGGATGGAGAGCAATGGATTTATGATGTAATGAGTAATAGGATTGCTGACTTTAAGAAACGCTCACTCCCTTATTTACATTTCCTCTTTTTCAAAAAGACTCCTTGGCTGAAAACTGATAATTGCTGGCATGAAGGCTTTTGGAAACTGCAAGAGCCCATTGAAAGCTATAAACATATAAATATTGATATTAACGGTATTTCGTAAGCATGATAATAGAAAGAAATAGTCAAGAGAGCTTTACACTTGACTTATTACGTTTTCCACTGGCTGCATTGGTGGTATTGCTTCATACGGCTGCGCCAGACAGTTCTGATGGTTTTACATATTGTTTGGTCCATTATGTGAATGCACCAATAGTACAAGTTGCTGTACCTGGTTTTTTCCTGATGTCTGGTTATCTATTCTTCGCAGGAAAGGAAGAGTTTGGGTGGATGGTCTATAAAAAGAAAATAGGCAAGAAGGTTCGTTCTCTGCTTGTACCATATATTATTTGGAATTATATCGCATTGATTTTAGGCTATGGTTATTCTTATTATAAGAGTAGGACAATCGGTACAGTAATGCCTTGGAATTTAATGGAGATTCTATGGGCTCATGGCGATGGAATAACGGCTACATCTACTTTGGGTTATGAATATCCTGTCATCGTCTCGCCTATAGCTGGTGTCTTGTGGTTTATGAGGGATTTGATGATGATGATGCTTTGCTCCATAGTAAGCTATCATATCATAAAAAGGTTAAAATGGGGGATTTTCCCGATTCTAATTATACTGAATGTATTTAAGTTAGGTTTTCCATTTGTTGGTTTTAGCTTGGCAGCCATAACGTTTTTCCACATAGGCGCATTTTTTAGTATTCATCAAATACATGTGTTTGAATGGCTTGATAAGTATAAAGCTATTTGGCTTATATTGTGGCCATTGCTCGTGATTCTTCAAACGATAGGTGGGTTGTATGGTTATGACTTGAATAGTCTTAATAGTTTGCTCTTGATGTGTGGCGTAGCTTTTATTTTTGTGCTTGCATATAAGATTGCAAGTTATCCAAATAGAGGGGCAAGCCTTGTCGCCCGCTGGGGAGAGACGAGCTTTTTTATATATGCTTTTGGAAATACGCTGATATTGTGGTTTGTAAATAAGAATGTGGGCTATATGTTGGAGACTGTTCCCTATATAGGCTCATTCTTAAACTATGAGTTCTTGTTTGTGGCTAAGGTCGTAGAATGTGTCATTGTTTATTATGTGATGAAACGATATGCACCTCGTTTGTTGTCAATTTTGATAGGAGGAAGGATTAAATAAAAAGATATGAAGAAAGATAAATTATTTTACTATACATTACTATTTATATTTTTTAAAGGTTTTTGCATCCAATTTCTTGGATATATGAATGTGCTAAACTTGTTGGCAGATATATTGGTTATTATTTGTGCAATAAAAACTCCTAAAATACCATTTAAGCAAATTACAAAAATATCAGGAAAGCCAGTAATATACTCTTTAGCTCTCTTCTTGATATTGGGAGTCTTGGCTGATTTGTTGAATTTTGTTTCAATAAAAACAGTCTTATGGGGAGTGAAGAATATTATCCGATTCTTCTTGTTGTCTTATGCGATTTTAGGAAGATATAGAACACTAACAGCAGAGAGTTTTAAGTATTTCTTTAAAAAGATGTTTTATATAAATATCTTGGCTGTTATAATAGACCTTTTTGCTGGAAGAAAAGGTGATTGGATGGGTGGTATCTTTGCTGGTAATGGAGACTTGGCTATATTTTTGGTTGTGTCATTACTGTTTTTTACATCTGATTACATGAAAGGAAAACTCAAGAGAACTTATATAATAGGCATCTATGTATTGACTTTTTACATTGCAATGTTGGCAGAAATTAAGTTCCTTTATTTTCTAATCCCTTTATGTTTGTATTTGACGTATATATTTGTAAGAAAAATGACAGTCTTGAATGTATTGATATTTGTTCTTAGCTGTTTTTTTATTGAGCCAGTGATTAAGGCTTCGTTGTCTTTTTATTATAATCAAGAATATGTAGATAAAATCTTTGATGATGATGAACGTGATTCTTATTTGACAGGCGATGGCTATAATTTATCTAATACGGATGTTGGTTTTAATCGAAATACATGTATAGAGAGGACACAACAGATATTTTTAACGGATTTACAATCATCATTAATTGGTAACGGTCTGGGTAGTGCATCTAATTCTACTACTTTTGGAACTTGGATGGCATCCCAATATAGGCATACTGGATATTTCTTTTTCACATCTTCTTTTGTATTAATAGAAACAGGTTGGATTGGTTACATCTTATTTATCTCTATATATCTATTTATCATGTTACGTTTTCTTTACTATTATATAAAAAGTAAGAATAATCAAGAAAAATATTGGGCAGCTATAGGCACCATGATGGGTATTATGACATTTATTTTTATTTGGTATAATAGTGCACCTTATGTTGATTATTATCTGCCATTTATGTTATGGGGCTTTTGTTTTTTAGGAATATTAAAAAATAAAACAATAAAGAAATGATTCCAAAAATAATACATTATTGTTGGTTTGGTGGTAATCCGATACCAGCAGAATATAAAAAATATATTGAGAGTTGGAGAAAATATCTCCCTGATTATGAAATTAGAGAATGGAATGAGAGTAATTATGATGTAGATTGCATACCTTTTAGTAAAGAAGCTTATGAAGCAAAAAAGTATGCCTATGTAAGTGATTATGCTCGATTAAAAATTATATATGAAAATGGAGGTATATATTTCGATACAGATGTTGAGCTAATTAAAAGTATAGATGATATACTTCAGAAGGGTTCTTTTCTTGCTTTTGAAAAGCATACAAAGGGATCAGAAGTGGATCATATGCTTGTCAACGTAGGATTAGGTTTTGCCTGTGAAAAAGGCAATCCTATCATAAAAGAAATTATGAATTATTATGAGCAGAATCATTATATTCTTCCTGATGGAACTATTAAGCAAATACCAATTGTTTATATAACAACAGATGTTCTTAAAAAACATGGACTTAAAGTTTCTGATAAACCCCTGAAAATAGATGGTGGATTTATAGTTTATCCTTGGGAGTATTTCTGTCCAATGGAATATTTGTCTTCTAAGATTGAGATTTCAGACAATACTCGAACTATTCATCATTATACAGCTACATGGATGTCTTTCTCAGATAAACTAAAAATGAAGAAAGGATATATTAGTAATAAGATTAAATCTCTTTTTAAAAAAAATGATTGTAAATAAACGTGAATTAAAGGAATGTATTCAATTTGAACAAAGATGGTATGAAAACTATATGTTCAAAACTCCACGCAGAAGGTTCTTGGCAAAAATAAAGTCAGAATCATTTTATCAGATTATGAATTGGCAAAGAATTTCAAGAATGACAGATTATTACCATTACATAATAAACAACGAAAGTAGTTCTATTTTATCTAAAATACTTTATATTTATTATATAAGGAAACGAAATATTCTTTCAGCAAGGTTGGGGTTAGAAATTGGTACAGAGAATATCGGTAAAGGACTTGTTGTTTATCATTATAATAATGTGGTAAATGGTTTGTCCAAAATTGGTGAAAATTTACACCTTCATGGAGGAAACGTTATAGGAAATGCAGGCCCTCAAGATCCTCGATGCCCCACAATTGGAAATAATGTGATGTTAGGAGCAGGGGCAAAAGTGATAGGGAATGTTTATATAGCCGATAATATTAAGATAGCCGCAGGTGCAGTGGTAGTGAATTCTTTTGATACACCAGGAATTACTATTGCAGGTGTTCCTGCCAAACGAGTAAAATGATTTAGTATGTGTAAGGTATCAGTAATAGTTCCTTGTTATGGCGTTGAGGCCTATCTTGATAGGTGTATGGCTTCTCTGTTAACTCAGACTTTAGATGATATTGAAATCATTATGGTTGATGATGGTAGCCCCGATCGAGTTCCTTTTATGTGTGATGATTATGCGAAGAAAGATTCTCGCATTAAAATTATTCATAAAGAAAATGGGGGACTTGGATATGCACGTAATTCAGGCTTGGATTTGGCAACGGGTGAATATGTCGTGTTTATAGATTCTGATGATTATATAGAATCAGATGCTTTTGAAAAGATGTATAACGAAGCAAAAAGAAGCCAAGCCGATGTAGTCTTTTCTGGTTTCTATATACAAAATAAACAAGGTCTATGGGAAGAACATATAGAAATTTCAGAATCCAAAATAATGGTCGGAACTGAAATTGATGAATTTAAACTTGGCATGATAGCCTGTCCTCCTTATGAGAAAGCAGAACGTTATTTTTGGGTTTCGGTTTGGCATGCTTTATATAAGCGTGATCTTATTGAAAAACATCATATACGTTTTGTTTCAGAACGGGAATATGCGGCTGAAGATATTCCTTTTCAGGTCCAGTTTCTTAGCTATGCAAAAAAACTCTCTTATCTACCAGAGTGCTTTTACCATTATTGCATAAATGGCGCATCTTTGACTCATTCTTTTAATATAGATAAATTCTTGAAATTAAAGAATATGGGAAAGTTGTTGAAATCATTGACTAATGGAGATGTCGAGGCTTCGCTTAGAATCAATCGCTTCTTGATTTCTGATGCAAGAATGCATTTTTTGCGCTTAGTACAGTCTGACAATAAGGATAAAATGACATTGATGAAGAAAATGATGGATGATGATTTATGGGTGGATGTAAAGGCTTATAAGCCTTCTTATTTCCCATTTTATCAGAGATTTTTTTACTTATTAATATTATGGAAGCAACCATATTTATTGTTTGCTTATTCCAAATTTATAAACTTAATTAAGCAAATTATTTTAAGATGACCAAGATAGTTTTAATCATACCATATTTTGGAAAATTAGGCTCTGATTTCTCTTTTTGGTTGAAATCCGTTTCAAACAATCCAACAATTGATTTCTTGCTTATTACAGATAATGATATTAGTAATCCGCCTCAAAATCTCATTGTTGTAAAAAAAACTTTTGAAGATGTAAAAGAAAGAATTCAATATCTTTTTGATTTTAAAATCTGTTTGAATCAACCTTATAAATTATGTGACTTCCGTCCCTGTTTTGGTAAGGTCTTTCAGACATACATAAAGAATTATGATTTTTGGGGATATACTGACACAGATATCGTCTATGGAGATTTGCGGAAATATTTAAAGGAGGATTTATTAGAGAAATATAATAGAATATTTGGACGTGGTCATTTGACCTTATTGCGAAATACAGAAGAAATAAATAAAATGTATCTCTCTGTAAAAGAACCGTTATATAAAGAGGTTTTTACGTTCCCTTGTGGATGCGCATTTGATGAGTATTGGGGATTTAGCCGATATTGGGATAAAGTGCATCATGATGTCTTTTTTCAAGATATTCTTTTTGATGATATTGACTGCATGAAATATCCTTTCCACTCACAGATGAGAAGGCGTGAAGATATAGGAAAAAGCAATTTTATATATTCTTACGAGGATGGCAAGTTATACAGAATTTATGAATATCAAGGTAAACTTTGCAAAGAGGAAACAATGTATGTGCATTTTCAAAAGCGGAATATGGAAATAAGGACAAAAGCGGCAAATAATTTTATGATGGTTCCCAATGCATATATTCCTTTTGATTCAAACCTCTCTTTAGAAAAATTACGTTCATTTGATGTTTCTGGAAAAATTTATCTCCACGCTTATAAACTTCAATGGAAGAGAATGCTTAACAAATGGAAGAAGATAAAGGCTTCATTCTGTCCAGGTGAGTTCGGTTTGCCAAAATTACCAAGTGACGCTATAAAATATTATTCAGAAGATTGATAGATAATTATATGATTTTCAATTCTTTTCAATTTCTTTGGTTGTTTCCTATAGTTTTTATATGCTATTATGCTATAAGCTATTTGTTTCAGAAAAAATCATTAGGAAAAGGAAGTAACTATTTACTCCTTCTTTTGTCTTATGGTTTATATATGCAATTCGTACCTTGGTGTACTTTAGTTTTGCTTTGGGTTACTTTAGTCACTTATAGTATAGCTCTATTTATGAGTAAAAATGTACTATATAAAAGGATTATATGTTGGTCAGGAGTTATATTGGGAATTCTTCCTCTGGTTATTTTTAAATATTACAACTTTTTTGCGGATAATATAAATGAATTGCTTGCTTCAAATCAGTTACCAGGATTAAATTGGGCAATACCTATAGGCATATCTTTCTTTAGCTTTCAAGCCATTGGTTATTTAGCTGATGTTTATAAAGGTCGTATTTCTGCAGAGAAGAACTTTTGGGACTATGCTCTGTTTGTTAGCTTCTTCCCGCAAATTATGTCTGGTCCGATCAGTAAGGCAAGTGAACTGCTCCCCCAAATTAAGTCACAGAGAGTATTTGATTATTCTAAAGCTATACAAGGTTTAAAACTGTTGCTTTGGGGAATGTTTCTGAAAACAGTAATGGCTGATAGACTTGGTTTATATGTGGATAGCGTCTATGGTAATTATCAGTATCAATCAGGGTTGTCATGTCTTGTAGCTTCTTTTATGTATACCATGCAGATATATGGAGATTTTGCTGGCTATTCCTTGATGGCAATTGGCGTAGGTAAGTTGATGGGCTTCGACCTAATTAATAATTTTAAGCGTCCTTATTTTGCAAGTAGCATCACTGAGTTTTGGAAGCGTTGGCACATTTCTCTGACTCGTTGGCTTACTACTCATGTTTATATAGGGTTAGGTGGAAATCGTTGTTCAAAGCTTCGTCAATATTGGAATATCATTATAACTTTCTTGGTTAGTGGCATTTGGCATGGTGCTAATTGGAGCTTTATTCTGTGGGGAGTTATGCATGGCTTGTTGCAATGTATAGAGAAAAGCTTAGGTTTAGATCCTAAGGGTAAATATGCTAATACTGTTTTGTTGGGCAGATTAAAACTGTTACGTATATTAATTACATTTATCCTTGTCAATTTTGCTTGGATATTATTCCGTCTCCCTTCAGTGAGCGCAGCAAGGGTGGTCTTAAGAAAAATATTCACTTGGGAAGGATCTGGTCTGTTCTTGCCATCCAATTCCGTTTTATGCTTCATTCTACTGGCTTTATGTGTGGTAATAGGAAAGGAATCCTGCGAGGAATATTTCCCAAGAGTTCAGTTGTTCAACAGTAAACATACTGCAACAAGATGGATATCATATATGGTTGTATTAGTCATGATTTTGCTTTGTGGTGTGTTTGATTCCTCTCAATTCATTTATGTTAAGTTCTAAAGATAGGTAGCATGAAGAGATTAATAAAAAGACTTCTTGTGTTTTTGATTATGCTGGTTGGATTGGATTTGCTAAGCGGTTTTATATTTCGAGAAATGACAAAAAAAGCCAAAGGTGGTGATACGGCTCGTAATGAATATATAGCCCATAAAGTAGATGCTCCTATATTGATCTTTGGATCAAGCCGGGCCATCCATCATTATGTACCAAAGATATTTCGAGATAGTTTAGGAATAGACTGTTATAATTGTGGACAAGATGGAATGGGTATTATTTTGTTTTATGGTAGATATAAAATGATTACTCAAAGATATATTCCTAAAGTTATTGTTTATGATGTTCTATCTGGCTTTGATTTAGAACAAGGAGATAATTATAGCTATATTGGGTGGTTGAAACCTTATTATGACATTCCTGGTATTGACAGTATTTTTTGGAAGATTGCTCCTAATGAACGAGTCAAAATGTGTTCTCAATTGTATCGGTATAATGGCAAGATTTTACAGATGTTGCTTGATAATATCAAGAAAACTAAAGAGGATGAGAGTGGTTATCGTCCTGCCTTTGGTACGATGGCATATGAGCCTCAAAATAACACTGATGATAGGTTAATTCGTTTGGATAGTATTAAACTGTATTACTGGGAAAAATTTATTGCTGAATGCCATAAAAATGGTACGGAATTGATTTTTGCCTTATCTCCTTTTTATGGAGGAAGTAATTCGGTCCGTTCAAAATACGCAGCAATTTTTGATTTTTCAAAAAAATATGGAATACCTGTAATTAATCATTATAATGATTCAGACATTATTAATCGCAAGGATTTGTTTGTGGATTCTTTCCATATGAATTATAAAGGAGCAGAAATGTATTCTAAGAAAATCGTAGGCGAGATTAATTCTAAAAACATTAAGTAAGAATGAGAAAAATGAAGCAGCGAGATATAAGTATAGATATTTTGAAATTTTTTGCAGTTTTGCTTATCACCAATTCACATATGGAGCCTTTATATGGAGAATATAGTCAGTTGGCTACAGGTGGTGCCATTGGTGATGTTTTGTTCTTTTTCTGTTCTGGCTTTACCTTGTTTTTAGGTCAGGAGCGAAGATTTGACAATTATTATAAACGAAGAATCAATAGAATTTATCCCACGGTGCTGATGTGGGCCTTAATGGCTTCTGTCTTTTTCCGACAGCAATATGATATGACTTATATAGTATTGTATGGAGGTGGTTGGTTTGTCAGTTGTATAATGATATACTATGTTGTTTTACATTTCATTCGAAAGTTTGCATTCAATCATCTGAAAGCTGTATTCTATTTCTTTGCTCTACTGACATTAGTTTGGTATTGGTTGATAGATAAACCAATAGGCTATAATATGTATGGGGCTACTTATTTTAAGTGGTGTCATTACTTCTTGTTTATGCTGTTAGGGGCTATCTTGGGCAGCCATCCTACTCAAAGAAAGATTGATTTGAAAATTGATATATTTAAATTGATAGGTTGTATTATTCTTTTCTATTGTATATTGATTGGTGGTAGAAAAAGTGAAGTGGTCCATAATCTACAAGTAGTTTCGTTACTCCCTCTCTTGGGAACAACTTACTATTTTTATAAGGTGTGTAAGTCGGATGCATTGAAGAGGTTATATGGTTCTCGTATTATGGGGCCTATAATGAAAACTATTTCTGGCTTATGTCTTGAGGTTTACCTTGTACAGGGTGTTTTGTTTACTGACAGATTTAACAGTTTTTTCCCATTTAATATTTTTATGGTGTTTGTAATAATTTTAGTCGTTGCTTACGTGTTGAGATGCATGGCTCGTTGGTTCTCACAGACTTTTAAGGATGGTGATTATGAATGGAAGAAAGTATTTAGGGTGTATTGAGTATGTTGCATATATCATATGTAGATAGAATAGAAAGATTACTTAGTAGGTGTGCAAAATTATTTATATAATCCTTGCACCGCCTACTGCGCATTATCAGCAAGTGACAACAGTCGAGTAGGAGTCACTACACTCCTTTATGTCACATACTGGTTATGCATCACTAATCAATACAATCATTATAAAAATAATTTTGCACACCTACTTATATAATTGAATATGAATATAGTTCTGAAAACACGTCAATCAAATTTTGAGCTTTTGCGTATATTCTCAATGCTTCTTATTCTTATCCATCATTTTATATGTCATGGGCTGAATTCGAAACTTGCCCCCCCAGATTTGATTATAATTGTTGATTCATTTGCTATCATTGGGGTGAATTTATTCTTGCTTATATCGGGGTATTTTAAAATCCGGCTCTCGTGGAAGTCATTTCTCAATCTCGTTTTTATTTGTATGTTTTGCAAAGTTGTCCATTTATGTACAGACACTTTTGTATTGGGTATTTCGCATCCGCTATATGAATGGATTCTGAAACCGATATTTGTAATAAGTAGATCTGGTGGATGGTTCGTACAGGTATATTTCATGTTGATGTTTATCAGCCCTTTGCTCAATAAAGCCATCGATAACCTGTCGGAGAAAGAATGGAAACTATCTTTAGCATTGCTTAGTTTTATCTCTTTCTATTTAGGCTGGATACTCCACAATTATAACGATGCAGCTGGATATACGTTGATGAATTTTGTGTTTATCTATGTTATTGGTGCAGCGATACGTCATTATAATCTTTCAATGAGAGTTAAAACGTGGCAAATGTTGTTTGCTATACTTTTAGGAGTAGTTGTCACCTTTGTTGGAAGCAAGTTTATTGCTGCTCATGAAAACCTAAAATTAGGATTCACGGCATACAACTCTCCTTTTGTAATTCTGACAGCTTGCGCTGTGTTCTGTATCTTTAGCAAAATTAAATTGCAAAATAAATGGATAAATAAAGTGGCAGTTTCTATGCTTACTGTGTATCTGCTTACGGATGGAGGACATCTTAGTAAGGTATTATATGGATGGGCAGGTCTGGTAGCCCAAAACTTTTCGGAAGGTATAGTTCTTCTGCTTTTTTTGATAATGGCTGTACTTATTATCTTGGTTGTCTCTTGCCTTGATCAAATAAGACAATTTATTTTTAAAAGAATATTTAGACTTTATGAAAATATTATATATCGCACGCACTGATACCTATCGGTATTATTGCAATGGTATCAACCCTTCGCATTGGCTTTATGGGGCCGTGGAGATGGAGAAGGAAGGGAATGAAGTGGTATGGGAGGAGGAATCCCATAACTTGTGGAACGACTATAGGTTAGTGAGAAAGTATCACCCTGATGTGGTGTTTATTCCTAACCTCAATCTACGAAATCATCTCTTGCTATTGTTTTTTACGGCACTGCATTTAATGCACATACCTGTCATTGCCTATCTGCATCATGAACCGAAAGTGAAGCGAGGTGCAAAGGCTTGGTTCTATAAGCTTTTGTTGTCGGCTCCGAAACATCTCTTTTTTCTCAGTTCAAAGACAATGGATGAGACGGTAAGGGCTGGTCTGGTAAAAGTAAAGAAGTGCTCGGTTCCTTATTGGGGTCCTGATATGGATTTTTATAATAAGGTAGAGAAGAATAAAGGCAAATGGTTTGTGTCTACTGGTAAAGAAAATAGAGACTTCGATATTTTGATAGAGGCTTTCCGACGTACAGGAGCTCCGCTGAAGATTCTGACGGCAAAGAGTCATGCAGGGAATGATTATTCTGATTTAGTAGAGAAATGTAAGGATTTCCCAAACATAAAGGTGGTAATAACGGAGAATTCTGGTAATGTATATCCAAAAATGTTGGATGCAATGGCGAACGCCAAAGCTTTGGTATGCCCGCTAAGAAAAGACAAGCTGAACTATTGCGTTGGGCTTTCTACCATTGCTGATGCCATCGGTTTGCAGAAACCGCTTATCATTACTCGCAATCCTTATCATGATGAAACGTATACGAAAGGGATGGAAATTGTGGATTCTGTAGATGATTGGGTTAAGGCTATTGAGAAAATAGAAAAGGGACAGTATAACTGCTGTTATTCTAATATCTCAATGTTGAGTTGTTGGGAGGATATGAAACGTTACTTTTAAAAATTTATGATACTCAGTTTTGTTTTCCTGGTTCTTGTGTGGTATTTGCCAATCAAGGGTAAGATGATTTGTGAACAGCGAGAGCAGTCACAGCTTCTTAAATTCATAGCTTCTCTTTTAGTGGTGATTGGTCATCAGGCGTGCTTCTATTGCTCGCCAAATGAGTGGTTTATGAGTGAAACAGGAGTCGGCGCTTTATGTGTGTCTTTCTTCCTCTTTATGTCTGGCTATGGTTTACTTTATAGCCGTGTAAAAAGACAGCAGCGTCTTTCCGCATTGTGGCTGAAAAAGCGTATGATTAAACTTGTTGTACCGGCTCTTACGGCAATGGCATTATATGTCGTAGCAGAAATTACTGTAGGTAAACAGGTGGATTGGAGTTGCCTTTTAAAATATTGGTTCGTCTCTGACACAAATTTGCGGTATGGCTGGTATGTTAGCGAGATTATTATTCTGTATGTTGTGTTCTTCGCTTTCTATCGCTCATGTTCTATCAAGAAAGCAACATTACTGTCTGGTATAACTGTTGGAATTGCGATATGCATTATGATGGCTATAAAATGTGCTATATGGTATGTGTTGGGACTTCCATGTTTCTTGATGGGTTTGCTATTAGCATACCATGATGTTGAAACGAAACATTTTCATTTCCATTTATCGCCATTGCAAATTAAGCTTTTGATAAGCTTTATGGTGTGTTGCTTCTTTTTCCTGAAGAATTTTGATTTAGTGCAACAAGCTTTGCCTATGCTTGATAAGTGGCGATATGTACTTGCTTCAAAATTTATGGTGAATGTTGTATTTATTGTGGTTGTTACTTACATTCTGATGCGACTGCCTGTTTGTAACGCTTTTGTGAATCGGGGGGGGTACTTCTACGAAGTTTATCTTGTGCAAGGAGCAACGCTGCTTGTTTGTCGTGAATGGATAACTAATGATTGTTTGTTTGTCATGCTAGGACTTATGTGTACAATTATTGTGGCAAAAGGAATGAGCATGATTAATAGTTGGATAGTAAAACGTATTTGATTTTATGAAACATAATCCAAGAGTTTTAGTTGTAGCCACGAGTAGAAAGACTCGTGGCGGTATTACTTCGGTAGTGAAAGCTCATGAGACTGGGGAACAGTGGAAGAAATTTCATTGTCGCTGGATACAGACGCACAGAGATGGTCCAGCATGGAGGAAAGTGTGGTATCTTGTTACCGCGCTTATGGAATATATGCTGTTGCTGCCGTGGTATGATATTGTGCATATACATGTGGCAACAACGCAGTCGGCAAGGAGAAAGAAATTGTTTTTTGTGTTAGCTAAGTTGTTGTATAAGAAGACAATTTTGCATTTCCATCCTTCAAATGAAAAATTTCTCTATGAGTCTGCTAACAAAAAGCTATATCGCAATTTGTTCTCTAAAGCAGATCTTGTGTTGGTCTTGTCTGAGCAATGGCGCAGATGGATAAAGGAGGCTTTGGGATTGACAGAGCATATCGAAGTTTTGTTTAATCCTTGCCCAATGATAGAACCTAAACCAGAGTTAAAGCAAAAAGAAATATTGTTTGCAGGAACTATAATACCTCGCAAGGGATATGCTGATTTGATTCGAGGATTCTCTAAAATCGCTTCTTCTTTTCCCGACTGGAAAGTTGTTATTGCTGGGAATGGTGAAATTGACAAGGCGAAGGCTATAGCTAAAGAGTGTGGAATAGAGAAGCAAGTTGTGTTTTTAGGATGGGTTAATGGAAAAGCTAAGGATCTTGCTTTCCAACGTGCTTCTATTTATTGTCTTGCAAGTGATGGCGAGGGCTTCCCAATGGGCGTGCTTGATGCCTGGGCCTATGGCATACCTTGTGTGGTTACTCCAGTAGGTGGATTGCCTGACATTGTAATTGATGGTGAGAATGCATTGGTGTTTCCTGTGGGCGATGTGGATGTATTGGCAAGGCAACTGGAGAGAATGATTAGCGATGATGAACTTCGTGAAAAGATTGCTAAAGCCTCTTTAGAGTTGGCTCATACTACCTTTAATATTGATTGTATTAATAAAAAAATGGAAGATATCTATGAACGATTTAAGTAAGAAGCGTTTATATTCATTGGACATGATGAAGTTTGTGGCTGCTATCTTCATCACGAATTCTCATTTCCAACCGCTATATGAGGGTGTGAATACTGCCTTTGCTACTTTTGGGGTGCAGGGCAATGCGCTGTTCTTCTTTGTGGCAGGGTATCTGCTGATGATGGGATTTGGAAAGCATAAGGAGCTGAGCTTTATCGATTGGTTTAAAGGGAAAATCAGGAGGTTGTGGCCTGCGGTGTTTATCTGGGTGGTGGCAGCTAACTTGATATGGGATGTTCCGCTGACTTTCGATAAAATGATATTGGGGAGTGACTATTGGTTCTTGCAAACTATCGTAATTTATTATGCTTTGTTCTATCTGCTGATAAAGGTTTTGCCTGCTAAATGCCGATTCGGGGGGGAATAAATACATGTTGTCTCTCTTCGGTCTGGCGTTAGCTTGCTCTGTGGCTTATTTCTTCTGGATGCCTGTGGCGGAAGGTTCTCCTTTTCATACGAGCTTTCATTTTGTATGTCATTTTAGCATCATGATGATGGGAGCTATGGTGTATGTCTGTCGTGACAGAATAAGTATGGGGCATTGGGTGAAGGATGTTTGCGGTATGGCGCTTTCGTTTGTCTTGTATTTCCTGATATTGGCTATAGGAAAGAACAAGACGGGATGGCTGTATGATGTCCAGGTGCTGGCGCTTGTGCCTCTCCATAGTTTTGTTTATTATGGGTATAAAGTGGCATCGTATAAATGGACAGACTGGTGCTTCGGCAAGAGGTTCTTAGGCAAAAGTATCTCTCTTGTTGCTGGACTTACGCTTGAGATTTATATCGTGCAGTTTATGCTTATTACGAATAAGTGGAATAGTGTGTTCCCATTGAACATCGTTATTGTGTTTGCTATCATTTGCTTAGCTGCATACCTGCTAAAGGTAATGACCGCTGCTTTTCTTTCGCTGCTATCGAAGGATAAGTTTGCGTTGGAGGTTTAATGAAATATCTGTAATGTATGAAGATACTAATTAATGCATACGCTTGCTCGCCTGGTATGGGAAGTGAGCCGGGAATGGCATGGAACTGGGTGAGCAATCTTGCTAAGTTCTGTGAACTATATATTATTACCGAAGGAGAGTTTCGGGAGAAGATAGAGGAGGTGGTGCCTACCTTGGAACAGGGGAAGAACATGCACTTCTATTATAATCCGGTATCGGAGGAAATCAGGAAGATGTGCTGGAACCAGGGGGACTGGCGCTTCTATAAATATTATAGGGAGTGGCAGTGGAAGACGTATCTCATGGCTAAGGATATCTGTAAGGTGGAGAAGATGGATGTGTTGCATCAGCTCAACATGATTGGATTCCGTGAGCCAGGGTATCTGTGGAAACTATCACAAGAGAATGGGGTGCCGTTTGTTTGGGGGCCTGTGGATGCCAAGGATAAGTTCCCTGTGGCTTATCTGGATGGTGCTGGACTGAAGACAAAGTTGTTCATGCGTCTGAAGAACTTCCTGACGAGTATCCAGCTGAGGTGTTCTGGTCGTGTGAGAAAGGCTGCGCGACAGGCTTCGGTGGCTTTCTCTGCTTCATCTAACTCGCAGCGCTCGTTCAAGAAGTATATGGGTATTGACTCGCCTCTGCTCAATGAGACGGGGTGCTATGTGCAGGATCATCCTATCATGGATAAATCTGGTAAAGATACATTTGATGTGCTCTGGGTTGGTAAAATGGATTTCCGCAAGCAGTTGGGCTTGGCTTTAAAATCTGTAGCTAAGAGTGGAAATGATAGGCTCCGTCTTCATATTGTTGGTGGCGGTGATGCTGTTTCCTATCAGTCATTAGCAGAGAGTTATGGCATTGCTGATAAGTGTATCTGGCATGGTGCAGTAAGCCATGATGAGGTACAGAACATCATGCAGAAGTCGGATGTTTTCCTCTTTACCAGTGTTGCTGAGGGTACTCCTCATGTCGTTTTGGAGGCTATTGGCAATAATCTTCCTGTCGTTTGTTTTGATACTTGTGGTCAGGGTGATGCTGTGAATGAAAAAGTTGGTAGGAAGATTCCTCTTTCTTCTCCTTCTCAGTCGGCTCGTGATTTCGCCAAACTCCTCAATGAGCTTGAAAAGGATAGGTCTTTGCTGAGGCTCCTTTCGGAGAATTGTAAGGAAAGACAAATGGAGCTTTCCTGGGAGGAAAAGGCTAAGGTTATGGTGGAGTGGTATAAGAAGATTTTCGAAAACCCACCAGTCCTCCCTTAACCTTAAGGGAGGGTCCACCTCTCATCTCGGTCTTCTTCAATAGTCTTTACGACCCCTTCGGTTCCCCTTGTAGGGGACAGAAACCTCAGGGAAGAAGAGGAAACCGCTCCTCCT
>OBAH01000609.1_pt1 | contig 27436 bp, 14 predicted proteins | sample 1517491 | NCBI WGS metagenome assembly OBAH01 (sample SAMN04571697, study PRJEB22368) | human gut metagenome | biome: human gut; material: stool | host: Homo sapiens | place: Luxembourg | collected 2012-08-03
CAGATGTTTGCCGCCAGCTTCTTTCAGATTCCACCTCGCAGTGGACACCCTTGCTATTGGCTATACAATTCCCGCTATTAGGGCTTGTTAGGGACTTGTACCCATTAGAATAAGCTCATGCCGAGCATACCAGAAAACGGGGTGCATTCTCTAAAAAGAGAACACACCCCGCAACCTTAATATATTATGTTATGACTATATCGTCATTCCTCTCTTGACATTACTCAGCCAATGGGTCGAAGGTACCATTGGCACCACCATTGTTGTAATCACCCCAACCGATGGTCTGAGGCAAAGCCTTGTTGGCGATAGATGCACCAGAAGTGAAGCCTAAGAAGTAATACTTAGGACGGAAGTTCATGTAGAGGTAATTCTTGTTAGAATCGTAACCGTCACCCTTCTGTACCTTCATTACCAAGTTTTCCTTATACCATGTAGACAAGTTCTCGAGCTGAGTATTCAAATCATCCTTACGGAGATCAACACCATCAGGACGCACAGTTCCAGCTTTCAACAATGGGTCTGAATTGAAAGTTGTACCACCTACGCCATACTTATCAGCAACACGATACTGGATATTCTCACGACGCTGACCGTTCAAAGCCTTGAAACCAAGCCATGTACAGGTATTGCCACCCCAACCAGTCAATGTCCATGTAGAAGGAGCACCTTCTACCTTGCCAGTACCACCATCGAAGAGCATCCAACGGCGGAGGTCATCGAAACGCTTACCCTCGTAAGCAAACTCAATCTGGCGCTCATAGAGAATCTGAGAGATACAGGTAGCCTGATCTGTATAAGCTGCAGGTGTGATACCATCATCCTCAGAATTTGCAGCTGAATAACCTGCACGCTCACGAATCTGCTTAACATATCCTACAGCCTCATCCAGATGACCAGCACCTGCTGCAACCTCAGCAAGGTTCAGGAGAACCTCAGCATAACGGAGTTCAATCAACGGAGCAGCAGAATAGAATGGAGCAGCACCCTTGGTATCAAGAGCTACGTACTTATAAAGAGGAGTAGAATTGACATCCAAATCATCACTCTTCTTGCGTACATATACACCCTGACGACTCTTCAACAGGTTGTCTGCACCATAAGAATCACCACTCTCAGGGTTGCCGGCATCATTCATGCTGGTATACCATACATAGTTCCAAAGTACATAGTTGGCACCATCAGAAGGGTTGTTGGCATCACGCTCTGACGCATTACCATCGTAAGCCCAACGGAAGCCTGGGAAAGCGAAGGTACGGTAGAAACGCTTGTCACGATTCAGGAATGGAGTCACGTTATCCAAAGTCTTCTCTGAACGTGCCAACTTGGTATAAGTATCGCAACTTTCAGGAAGCTTACCGTCTGACATCGGGAACATATTAATCAGCATCTGAGAAGCATTCTTACCGCTACCACCTGTATTAGCCGGACGAATCTGACGCTCCCAGTTGTTGTTCTTCTGATTATCGAGACCATCACCTGTTACATTATTATATAAGGTAACGAACACAGCCTCAGGATTATTACCACCATCGGTAAACATCTTGGCAAAGGCAGAACCATTCACATTGTCATTGGCAGTATACAGGTGATAACCACACTTGTTGATACGCTCCAAATCGGACTTCATGGTTTCATAAGCAGTCTTCCAACGGTTTTCATCGTTTGCACGGTTGAAGAGAGGGCTACACCACAAAAGCATCAAACGGCCCTTCAAAGCCAACGCAGTACCAGAAGTAACACGACCTTTCTCCGACCATCCAGAACCATTCTCTGTCTTGGCAGCCAACATATCTGCAGCCTTGTTCAGGTCATCAAAAATAAACTCGTAAGTCTCCTTAGACGTAGCACGAGGAGTAAAAGAACTCTCTACAGGATCCTGGGTCTCCTTTACCAATGGCACACCGCCATACCACTTGAACAAGTTATAATAGCACCATGCACGGAAGAAATATACCTGACCGAGCAATTCATTCTTCTGTTCCTCAGAAAGAGAACTGCCGCTGATACCCTGGATTACATCATTGACGTTACGGATTCTACCATATACAGATGCCTGGATATTGGTCTGGTCGCCCATGAAGAAATCAGGAACCGAATTGGTTGTACTGGTAGAGCTCAACTCAACCTGTGGATCTACAAAAGAACTGAGACCACTGTATTCCTCAGTAGACTTACCAGCCTCATCCGCATTACCCATAGAAGGATACTTCCAGGTCAAATCGTTGGTTGTCGGCAAACACCAACTGTAGATATCGTTTAGACGACCATTACATCCTTCATAATAGTTGTAGATGTCTTTATTTACATTGTCATAGTTCTTCTTTTCCTCCAGGAAGCTGTCACTACAAGAGCTGAAAGCCAAGGCTGAAACCAGACCAAGACTGAATAATTTTATTGTCGTTTTCATTGTTCTTTTCTTTTTAAGAATTATATAAGTATCTCATTAGAATGAGAGATTCACACCCACTGTCCACTTACGGAGGTTAGGATAGCTTCCGTATGATCCCGACATAGGATTCATGAAGTTGTCTGGATATGGATTGTAGAAGTTGATGAGGTTCTGACCGGTAATATTGATACGGCAGCTGTTGATACCGATGCTACCCAACCAGTTCTTTGGCAAAGTATAAGCCAATGTCATACGGTTCAGAGCCACACGTGCTGTACTCACTCTCCAGAAGCTGGATGCTACAGCATTCACATCTGTATACTTCAAGTTAGGATAGTAAGCCTCACGATTCTCCTTTACTACGAGATTACCTGAGCCATCATATACATCCTGATAAACATACATATTGTCTGGATTCCAGAATGAAGGCATGTTGCAATACTCCAGATTACCAGTTGGCTTCAATGCTGCACCAGGAAGTGTGGCATAACCGCCCCAGCTTGCACCAATCTGAGCTGTCAGAGAAAGTCCCTTCCAGTCTGCACTCAAATTCATGGTCAAACCATAGAGGTTGCTGCTGCGATGACCTAACTCTACCTGGTCGTTGTCTACATCTACGATACCATCAGGTCCGGCATAAGTACCAGTCTCAGAATCGTAAGCACCACGAACATCCTTATACATCAACATACCAGGGCGAACCTGATCTTTGGTCATGCCCATATAAGTAGAGATGTTGTACTTCGTGAAGTATTCCTCAATATCCTGGAAGCTGCGGAACATACCGATGCATTGCATACCCCAAAGACCTACGTCTGTACGATGTCCTGGAGTAATCTGACGGTAGAGATAATCTGTAACCCAGTCCATATTCAGTACCTTGTTGTCAGACCAGCCTGTGTTGATACCGATACGATACTTGAAGTCCTTACCAATCTTATCCTTCCATGTGACAGAGAGCTCACCACCCCATGAATCCATCTCACCGATATTGGATGCAGCACTCTGTGTACCTACGGTAGAAGGAACAGTCTGCTTGATATTCATCAGCATCTCGCGGTTCTTCTCATAATAGTAATCGAAGGTTACAGCCAGACGGTTGTTGAGGAACTGTGCATCAATACCCACGTTGGTCTTGTAGTCTTTATCCCAATGAACGTCTGAATTTACAGCAGAATTGTTCTTGTTGATGGTGATACGGTTGCCAGAATCCTTACCAGTCTCGAATACTGTACCACGGTTGGCATCCTGTGCATAAACCTGCATCCACTGCCATGCCGCTGTATTGTCTCGACCGGTCATACCCCAGGAAGCACGGAGCTTCAGGAAGTCAACTCCCTTCACCTTGTTACGGAACCAGCTCTCCTCTGAGATTACCCAACCTGCAGAGAAAGCAGGGAAAGTTCCCCAGTAGTTCTTTGGAGCAAACTTGGTTGATGCATCAGAACGAACCAGAGCCTCGAAGAGATACTTGTTGGCATAGGCATAGTTGATACGGCCGATATATGAAAGGGTACCGCTCTCACTACGGGTAAACATAGTAGTCATCTCACCTGTTGCAGAGTTATACTGACCGGTAGTGAAAGGATACGGGGTCAAACGCTGTCCCTGCAAGTACTCACTCTCTGCCTCAGACTTCTCTATAGAGAACAGACCACCCAGATGATGCTGACCGAAATCGCGCTGATACTGGGCTGTGAAGTTCATCTGATAGTTATCAGTACGAACCATGGTACGAGCCAGATAGTCACCATTGGCGGTTGTCACACCATTGAAGTTAGACGCTGCCAGGTAATCGAAATCTGCATTATCGCCGCTGGTAGGAGTATAAAGGTGGTTACCGCTACCATAACGAGTCAACATCTGATAGAGGGTGAAGTTTGAACCATACTCATTACCCTTATCGGTATTGATACTCTTGGAATAAGAGAAGCGCAACTTCAATCCCTTCAGAATCTTGCTCCAACCGAAATCATAATCAAGGCTTCCGCTGATATTCAGGTTAGAATTCATGTTCTTGCGGTAGTCGCCATTGTTCTGCAAAGTAGCAAAGTTATACTGCTGGTTCTGGTTCTTCTGTGTATTGCTAGGACCATAAGCCAGGATATCATAACCATTTACTGATTCTGGCATGTAAGTAGGACGGGTCAGAAGGAGGTTGTAGTCCTTCTCATCGCCAGATCCACCCACCTTTACCAATGGCTTTTCCTTTGTAGCATAGTCACCGCTAACAGTCAGATTAGCACCCAACCACTTGCTTACTTTTACATCGACACCGGCACGGTAGTTCCAACGGTTATAGTTGAGTTTACCGAGGTTACCATCCTGATCGAAGTAAGAGATACCTGCAAAATAGTTCACCTTATCGGTAGCACCACTTACGTTCACGCTGTGCTTCTGGGTCATACCGGTTTCCCAATACTTATCGAGCAAGTCGTAATTCAGTCCCTTCATAGCCTCCAACTCATCAGCCTGAAAAAGGGCAGTAGTCTTATTGAGGGAAGTATTGGTTGGGTCAGCTGCTGTTACAGCATTGTACAAACGACCATACTGGTAAGCATTCAGCATCTTTGGGCGAGAAACCTCATCGGTGAAACCGAAAGAACCGCTATAAGAAATGCGAGGTGCACCCATCTTACCCTTCTTGGTAGTTACGAGGATAACACCATTGGCAGCACGGGCACCATAAACGGCAGCAGAAGCATCCTTCAATACAGAGATACTCTCTACCTCAGAGGCATCCAGGTTATTGAAAGCCTCAGCACCGAGGTTCTGGTAAGTGTTACCTACCTTTACATCGTTAGGATAGATATAACCATCGATAACGAAGAGAGGCTGCTGGGCTGTAGAACCAACTTCGCCCAATGAGTTGGTATCACGGATCATGATACGGGCATTCTCACCAGGACGGCTCTCACCACCACTTACGCTCAAACCATTAACCAGACCGCCCAAAGAAGAAGCCAAGCCACCATTAGCAAGATCCTGGATTTCATCTGTTGGGATGTTGGCTACAGAACCAGTCAGGTGAGCCTTCTTCTGGGTACCGTAACCTACGACTACCACCTCCTGAAGAGTCTTGTCGTCAGCAACCAGCTTGATAGTACCACCATTGGTAGTAGCATCCCTAAAACCAATATAAGAAACGGTAACCTTGCCACCCTTAGGAACAGACAACTTATAGTTACCATCCATATCGGTAATCACAGCAGTCTTGGTACCGGCAACCTTTACGGTAGCACCGATAACAGGTTCACCGAGGTCATCGAGTACAGTACCCTGCACTACTTTATTTTGAGCCATTGCAGGCACAGCACAGGTAAGTGCCATACCAAAGACCAATGTCTTTATATATTTACGTTTCATCTTGTTTCGAGATTAGATAGTTTAAATTATTTTCTCCAACGTGGATCACCGATTGTACTTGAAATCGCACCGGTAGCCTTGAAATTAAGCCCGAAGTTAGGCTGGGTGAAGTCGAGTTCCTTCTTGGTCTCTGCCTCAGCAAATCCAGCATCCTCTTCAGTAGCCAGCTTACCCTTATCGGTTCCATCTACTGAACTGCCGACACCCCAGACAGTATTCAGATTCTGGTGATATTCCAATTTACAGTTGCCCTGAATGAACTTCTGCAAACGGAAGCAGTCGTAGAAGATATTGTTATCATAAGTAATCACATATTCCTTACGATTAGGAGTATTGTTACCGAACTCCTTCTTGTCATATACACGGATAAAGGTATTATCCATCATGGTACAAGAACCACCTGCTGTAGGGAAGGCATGGTCCAAATCCTTGTTGTTGAAACGGAACATACGATTCTTACTATTGCTTTCAATATTGTAGATAGTAGAGTTCTTGATGGTAATGCTCTTGATACCACCATACCAGAACTGACCGCCACTAGGAGCCTTGAAGCCATTAGAAAAGCCGCAGATGATAGCACCATTAGAGTTCTTCTTTCCGTCATTACGCATCTGAACCACGCTGTTCATCACACGTACATCAGCAATACCCCAAGAGCACTGGCCTACAGAGAAGAGTCCGTCGATGACATTCTTGAAGGCACAATCCTGAATGATGATTGGGTCTTGCAGGATATATACATCGGCAGGCTTACCACCATTCTTGCCAGCACCAACGCCCTGAGACTCTGCAGAGCAAGATGCAGGTGGCTCTGGAGACATCTCGATGATACCACCCTTATGAGTTGTGGCAGAGCAGTCGAAATTGATGAACTTCACCTTCAGCTGAGCTGAAGTATAGATGGCAGCACCTTCACCCATAGTAACCAAAGCATGGCTCAGTTTGTTACCACGAAGGGTCATCTTGTTGCCCTTGAAATCAATTGAGTTATTGCAGGTATAAGTACCACCTGCTTCCAACTCGAAAGCCTGCTCATTGTCTGAATCCTGCAACTTTTCTGCAATAAAATCAGAGATGTCAGAACCTGTAGGAATGGTCGTCGCTGGAACCGAAGTACTGTAAGACAAAACTGTTGCCTTATCAGCCTCAGTATTGTTCTTCGCTTCGTTTCCCAAGGTACGTACCTCAATCTTATAATTGGTATCTTCAGCTATCTTGAATTGGAAAGAAGTACCATCAATGGTATCACTCGCCACCTCCTCAGGATTGTCTGGATTATCCACATTATAAGCCTTACACTCGTAACCACCAGCGCCATAGACTACCTTCCATGATACTTGCAACTTATCTGAACCATCAGAAGCAGCAACTGTCTTTGTCGAGAGTTCAGGTGACTCAAGTTTCACTCCAGACACGCCGTCGTCAAACTTCTCTTTGTCATCAAAACCATCAACGGCACACGAACCCAAGAACATCGCTCCTACGGCAGCAAGTGCCAGAGAGAAGAGTCCTTTCCGCGCAATGAAATGATTTTTCTTCATAATTGTCTTTTTTAGGTTTAACTATATTTTTATTTATTTCTTTTCTAACACGATTTATACTTTCCTAATCATAAAAAAGTAGTTTGCCAGTTATTCCCCGAAACTGTTACCTCTCTTGAAATACCTGTTTTAAGTAAGCGATGTTTCTACCGAAATTATATTTCACGTCTCTTACCCTCTTTACATCACGGCTCCGCTCTACCACCAGCCAGCCGCTCCATTTCATCTTGTCAAGCGTCTTCCTGATTTTCGGAAGATTAATCTCCGGGTCTTCCTGAAGATTTACGCTATCTGTATTGGAAGCATGTATCTGGACGATACGCTGGGCGCCCAACTTCCGGAGTTCCTTGCAGATATCACGATGATGATCGGCTGCATCCTGGAAATTGTAGTAGACCTTAATCTGACTGCTGCCTACTTTCTTCAGCAGTTTCTTATCAAACTTAGCTCCCATTCCGGTTCTGATACCGATGGTGATACCCTCCTGCTTTGCCATCTCACCGGCTGTACGAAGGCGAGAAACCATCTGCTGGTATGCTGCACAGCCTTCCTGCTGCCAGTCTTTTCCGCTACCTCCGAGTGGAAGGAAAGCCACCTTGCTGCCAAAGAGTTTCATCGTCTGGAAACAATCTTTCAAAAGGTCTTGATAATTATCACGAGTCAGGAAACTCTGAGCGAAGAAGCCACTCATCGCCATAGAAGGAACAGCTACGCCATACTGACGGGCTGCAGCCTGAAACTTTTCTGCCTGTTGTGGTTCTCTAAGCTGATTATCAAATAACACGCGTTTACCCAATCCGCCCATGTCAACCTCAACGCCATCTGCTCCTAATTCATGAGCCAGTTTAAACTCGCCCAGCTTCTGACGTTTCAGCATCATCCAGTCGCAAGCAGCTATCCGGTACCTAGGAGTTGCCGCCTGTGAGCATATTGGTAAAGTGTTCAACAACGTAAATAACAGAACCAATATAAACCTACTATGATAAGACAGTTGTTTCATTTGCCTTTTAGGTAAAAATGATTAGTCAACATTTAATTTGTTTGTTTCAATTGCTTAAAAGACGCACATTGGTTCACGCTGTAATCACCTTTTTTGAGATTTTTTATAAAAAACTTTATTTTTTTATTTCACTCTCCTGCTGCGCTACATACTCTCTTGGTGACATGCCATATTTCTTACGGAAACACTTTCCGAAATAGCCTACATCGGTGAAGCCGCAACAGTAGGCTACATCTGTGATACTCTGGCCGGAATGCTTCAGCAATTCTACGGCATGACTCAGTTTGAAATCCTTCACCATATCGCTTGGCGAACAGCCCATCACAGCCTTCGTCTTCTTGAAGAAGGCTGAACGGCTCATTCCCAATTCCTGTGCCAGCATATCTATCTCGAAATCGGCATTGGTCAGGTTGGCTTCCATAAACCGGCGCACCTTGTCGGCAAACTGCTTATCCTGCTGTTCGGCATTAAACTTGCGCTTATACTCTGCCAGCTGGTTCTGGATGTAGATATTGTTCTTCAGGCGAATCTGATACTTCGCATAGCGGAAAGCATAGTAGCTGGCTACGGATATCAGAATGATGTAGATGAGATAAGCCCACCACGTAGCCCACCAGGGTGGAAGAATGGTGATGGTCAGCTCTCTCGTGCTGTGAGAATCAGGATTGGTGGCATCCATTACCTCTACGATAAACTGATAGGTTCCCGACGGCACATTGGTATAGGAAGCCAGACGGTTCTTGCCGGCATAATGCCAGTCATGGTCGTAACCCTTCAGCTGGTAACGGTAGCTGATGCGCTCCGGATTGCAGAAATTCAGGGCAGCAAACTCCAGAGTGAACATCGACTGGGAATGACGCAGGGTGAGACGATCGGTATAAGCCATCGATTTCTCCAAGATGGCTGGCTGATTGTAACTGCGGATATCGCGGTTGTTCACCTCTCCACCTATTATATATATAGGATATTGCAGACGGGTGGTATGGATACGTTCCGGCTGATAAGCAAGGATTCCTTCCTTGCACCCCAGCCATATCTCCCCATTCTGGATCAAAGCCGCAGAAGATTCCTCAAGCTGGACATCAGGGAAACCGTCGGAATTGTCGAAATGCTGGATGCGGTCTGATTGATAATCATAGCACGACAAGCCATCGGCATTTACCAGCCAAAGGCGTCCCATCTTATCCTCTAAAATCGAAATGATGACATCATTATGCAAACCTTCCTTTGCTCCCAAAGAAGTAAGGATAGGCAGATGCGTCACTTCATCAAAACCATCCAGACGACTCAGACCTCCACCAAAGGTACACATCCAAACCTGCCTGCTGTTATCTTTGTAAAGTCCGTAGATGTCACTATTGGCACGGGTATTGATATCGGTATTGCGATAAGTCTCGAAGCGCAAGTCGCCTACCGATTTGAAATCTGTCTTGAAAGACATCAGTCCGTCCATCGTTCCTACCCACATTCTCTGATGACTGTCCTCTACCAGGTTGCGGGCATCCATGTAGAGTCCGTAACCGGGATAGTTTTTCATACCATGATATTTATTATAGAAGCGCATCTTTCCGCCCTGTTCCTGCAGCAGATTGAGACCTCCATCCAGCGTAGCCACCCAGATGCGATGGTAGGAATCCTGACAGGTCATATAGACATTGTTGCCGCTGATGGAATAAGGATCCCGGGCATCATGACGGTAATGATCGATGCGATACCCTATTGGTCTGGAGGCATCGGGAGTCAGTTTTACCAATCCGTCTCCCTTGGTAGAGAGCCAGAGATTCTGCCTGTCATCACACATGGCATGATAAATGCTGCCGATTTGATGATGGGCATAATCGAACACCTGCTTCACCCTGCCCTGCATATCCAACAGATAAACATTCTTGCTGCGGGCACCCACCAGCACATCACCATTCTTCAACTGGCAGATGGCTTTCACTCCACTCTTATCACCATCCGGCAAAGGGATGACACGGAACTGGTTGGGGGTGAAACTGACACGGTAAATGCCATTATCAGCAGAAGTGAGCCACAACAGTCCGTCCTTGTCCAGGTTCATGTTCAAGAAGTGGCTATCTGGCTTATGGTCTTGGAACTTAGGAAGGAAAGCCAGGTTAACGCCTTCCATCGTCTGCGGATCAATATAGATAATTTCGCCAGCACCGGAAAGATAGAAGTAACCATGATGAGAGGTGGCGATGAACTTAGGCTCCACCACCTTACCTACGCCCGAAACCGGATAACGGCGCTCCCATCCGGTCTTCGGATTACGGCACACCAGGGCGGTATGCGACTCATCCAACTGCCACACACATCCGTTCGGGGTATGATAAACAAAATGTTCCTTTGATTTACGGGCGAAATACTGCTGCCACATGCCGAGCGTCCACTTCCTGTTTTTCGCAGTAACAGGAACGGAATAAATCTGATAATCCTTTCCTACATAGTTGGCACGCGAAGCCTTCAGCTGTACCACATCCTGGCACAACTGATAATTGAACGTATTGATATACTTTCGGGCATCTACCAGCGTCTGGATACGGATGTTTCCATCCTTTAATGTTTCTGCAAGAAGCAGGTTCTTATCTTTGGTGAGCAGGAGAATCTTGCCGGTACCATCTGCCTGAATCTTGATGACCTGCAGATTACGGGCATAAGGTTTCAGTTCTTCATAGACATCTTCGAAACGTTCGGTCTGCTTGAAGAAGACGCTGAGTTTCCAGTCGAGCGTCTTGATCCAGAGATTGCCCAGAGCATCTTCTGCCAACCATTCTACCTTACGGGGTGGCTGGTCGGAAGAAGAGATGTAAGCATCAGAATAATTGGCAAAACGGGAACCGTCGAAACGGGATAAGCCGAACCAGGTTCCAAACCACAGGAAACTGTCTTCCGACTTCAGAGAACAGTATACGATGTCGTGAGGTAACCCTTCCTTCGTAGAATAATGAGCTACCTGCATATTGTTCTGTGCCATACCCAACAAGGCATAAAGCGAACAGAAAAGTATGGTAAAATATCGTTTCACGTATGCAAAAGTACAAAAAAATTCTTGAAATCTCCAATAATCTTTCTGTTTTTTGAAGATTTCAAGACGATAACGATTACGTAAAGGGAATCTTCTACATAGAACTCTCCGGTTACGCATTATTAATTATTGATACCGAAATCAGCCTGCTGGTCTTCTACCTCTTTCAGCATCTTTGCCTTCTGCTCGGGTGTAAACTCATGAGAAGAAGTGGCAGAAGAAGCATTCTGAACAGATGATGAAGTGGCAGACTTGGCAGTCTTTGTACCCATCATCATGGTTCCCTGATAAGCTACGCTCTCTATCTCCAGGTCGGCAGGAGTAGGAGCATGAGTACCCGGGAACTGAACCTCGGCATGAATCTTAATCTTGCCCGGCTTCATCGTGCTGCGCACCAGGATAGGAGCACTACCCCATTCTACAGCTCTCGGATTGGCATTGATGCTGGCATCACCAATGATTTCGCCCTCACCCTCCAGGGTAAAGCGGATATTCTCTTTAGCCAGACGGCGAACATGACCGTTATCATCGGTCACTTCGGCTACCACAACCACAAAGTCGCTGCCATCAGCCACCAGCGGTTTGCCCATCTCATCAACATAAAGACGGAGTTTGGTGCTGCGGCGGGAAGGCATGCGCTGGTCGGTACAAACCACCTTGCCATCCTTGTATCCCTCTGCTACCATCACTACCATCTGAGGAGATTTCTTCTTATAACTGTATTCGCGAGCCTCCCAAAAATCCCAGGCATTCTTGAATACCACAGGGGCATTAAAGGCGGCTGCCGTAGGATGAAGAACTGGCAAAGTATAGGTATGAGCACCCTGATAGGTGGTAAGACGAACGCTGTCACAATTAGAGAATACCGTCACATCGGCATCGCTGAACTGGGTCATCTCGTGAGCGATATGCACAAATGGCTGGTCGCTGCGCTGTGACTCAAACATATTATAAGCAGTCTTCTTCTGTCGGAATGCATCATAGATACCGCCCCAGTAAGGATCTGGATGATAGCCGCGCTGATGATCGAAAGGATGCCATTGGCAACCACCGATAAACTGTCCCGGTGTGTGCATCTCCTCTGTTGTCTTCGCCAGAGAATAAGCCTGGGTCAGCATCGGTTTCTCACCCCAGCTGCGGCTGGCACGGTTCAGGTTGTTATGCGCATACCAGTCATCCACATACTCACCAAACTCTCGGGTAAAGACACACTGGCTGATGCCGCTCATATCCATATCCGGCCATCCGTAAACCACATCATAATTTTCCTTGACACCTGCCGAATTCCAGTCGGCAACAGCCACAGGACGGTATGGATAAGGATACTCATCCTTGGTCAACTGCAGCGACTTCAGGGCGAAATCCTTAGGATAGCGGGTCTCATTCAGGATAGGCTCCCACATCAGAACCGAAGGATGGTTGCGGTCACGACGGATGATTTCACGGGTATTCTGGAACACACGCTCGGCAAATTGAGGGTCCTTGTTCCAATACTGCCAGCCCGGTGTAGCCACGATGATGAAGATTCCGAGTTCATCGCAGGCATCCATGAACGACGGGTCCTGAGGATAGTGGGCAGTACGGATGATGTTGAAACCGGCATTCTTCAGACGGAGCACATCTCTCCATTGCTGACTGTTGGGAAGTGCATTGCCCACATAAGCAAAATCCTGATGACGGTTGGCACCGATAAACTGACGGTATTTCTTGCCGTTGAGCCAGAAACCTTCCTTGCCACGGAACTCGAAGCTGCGGATACCTAACTTGGTCTTTCCGCCGTCCAATACCTGCTTACCATCCTTGATGCGGGTAACCACACTATATAAATAAGGTGTCTCCGGCGACCAGAGATGCGGATTCCTGACAGAGAACATCTGTCTGACGGTCTGATGTGCATCGCCAGCTGCCAGGAGCACATTCTGCGAAATGGTCTTGAGCACCTTGCCCGAAGCATCCAGCAGACTCTGCTCTACCTTCACCTTACGTGCCTTTCCGCCCACATTCTGCAAGTCGACATCAACAAACACCTTCGCCTGCTTCTCTGAAATATCCGAGAAATGAACGAAGATGCCGGCATCACGGCGGTCGGCTTCAATCACGTTGGTGATAGAAATCTCCTTCTTATTGATAAGCCATACATCGCGATAGATACCACCATGATAAGCAAAGTCGAGTGTATACTGCGGTTTGCCAGGAGGATAACTCTTGTCATTAGAGTTGTCAGCCATCACAGCCACCACACACTTATCGCCCTTCTTCAGTCCCTGCTCTTTCAGGTTGACGATAACAGGCAGGTAACCGCCGAAGTGCTCCTTAGCCAGTTTGCCGTTCACATAAATCTTCTGCTTGCCCATTATTGCCTCGAAATAGATTTCAGAGCGATTGCCCGGCACGATAAAGGTTTTGCGATACCAGGCTATACCCTGATAGTTGCGGCAACCCGAAGCCTCAGCAGGTTCCAGTTTCACACTATGAGGGGTAGAAACTACCCCCCAGCTTGTATCATCATAGTCGGCACGTTCTGCGCCCAGCACATCACCCAGATGGAACCGCCAGTTGGGATTGAAATTCCACACCTCGCGTCCCTGGTTGCTGACAGGAAACAAACCCGCCACCGATGTATCATCGTAAGCCGATGCCTTTGCCGAGCCTGCGCCCAGCAAAAGCATCATAGCCATCAATATGTAATATCTCATCTATAAACTATTAACTATAAACTATTACTTCACTTCCCAATCGTCGGTACGGAAAGAGCTGACAGGCAGACCATCGTGGAAAAGGTCGCCCACAACCCAGTTTTTGAACGCATAGCGCACAGCCACAGGTTTCTTCACGTCCTCACTCTTTACATAAACCTTGTTGCGTGAAATCCAAGCCTGTGCCTTGTGGAATACCTGGTCTTCGCCGGCAATCTCGAAGTTGTCGCTCTTAGGACCATTGTTGAAGTAAACCCACTCCTTGCTGCGGTCGAAGCTGACTACAGCGGTATCGCCCTTGAACTCAACACTCTTGTAGACAGCGAAATCAGGCAATCCCTTCTGACCATAAGTATTGGCAAGAGAAAGCAGAGCCAGACGCTCGCCCACCTCCTTCTTCTTACGTGGATGGATGCCATACTCCAGACCGACATCAAGCAATACAGCCATACGGCAGTTGCTGATGCGCTTCTCTGCCTCCATCTGCTTTTCACGAAGCAGGGCACTGTTGTTTTTCCATTTTATCAGACTATAATCGTAGGGTGCAATCTGACAATAATAGAACGGAAAAATCCCCTGCTTCCATTCCTTGCGCCAACTGTTTACCAGGGTCTGCATCTGGTCGGCATAAGTAGCATAGCGATTGCAGTTATCCTCACCCTGATACCAGATAACACCCTTCATGGTGTAACCGATGAGCGGATGGAGCATACCATTATAGAGAGCCGAAGGACAGCGCTGCTGATATTTCTTCACATCAGCCTCATTCCAAGGTGTATGAAGTTTAGGGAATGCCTTGAGCCAATCGCTCTTGATGAGATTGCCGTTGATCCATGCCTCACAGGCACTACCGCCCCAGGAAGTAACAATCAGACCTACTGGTACACCCAGCGATTGGCGCAACGTCTTACCATAATAATAAGCAGCAGCACTAAACTCACGAACGCTTGCAGCATCAGCTTCCTTCCAGTCGCCAGCCACCATATCAACAGGATGCAACTGGGCATTGCGCTGAACCGTAAAAAGGCGCAACTGCTGGTCTTTACACAGCATCAGTTCTTCAGGAGTGCCCGCAACAGGCTGTGCCTTGAATCCCTTCATCGGCATCTCCATGTTACTCTGACCCGAACAGATCCAGACCTCACCAATCAGGATATTGTGAAGTTTCAGTTCCTTTCCATCGCTCAGACTCAGTTCATAAGGGCCGCCAGCCTGAGGCGTTTCTATCTTCATCGCCCATTTTCCCTGGGCATCGGCTTGAGTCTTATAGGTCTTGCCGTTCCAGGAAGCACGCACTTTTACCACCTTGTTGGCATCAGCAGTACCCCAGAGGTTGCATTCCGTCTGCTGTTGTAATACCATATTGTCGCCAAAGATCTTTGGCAGTTTCACTTCTGCCTGCGCTGCCAGAGTCATGGCAAGCAGCAGAGCTGAACATAACAGTTTCTTCATTTTATTCAATGTATTCAATGTTAAATGTTAAGTGTTAAATGTTAAATGAGCAGTCTTGCTATGAACTATTAACTATCAACTATAAACTAATACACGATGTTAATCGTGGAGAGTAATCCGGCAGGCAGAAGCGCCTTGCTCTTGGTGCGATATTTGGCATTGGTCCAGATTCCCTTAAACGGAGCCTTTCCCTCGCCAGCACCCTGCAGCGCATTGTGCCAGGTATTGGCTACAACAATCTGTATTTCGTTGCTGCCATTCTTCAGGTCGCGCTTCGGAACATACACCTCGTAAGGAGCTGTCCAGGCATAACCATACTGCTTGCCGTTGACCAGCACACGTGCCACATCACCAATCTTGCCCAACTGGATTTTGATGAATCCGTCATTAGAAGGAGCCGTCTTCGTTTTCTCGGCTGGAACTTCCATTTTCTCTTCTGCTGAAACCGGAACAGAATCGCCCCATTCAAAAGAAGAGGTAAAGGTTACGTGACCGCTGTAGTACTTCATCTTCTCATCTGCCGACTTCGACCAGTCGAAAGGAAGCGTTACGGTGGTATCTTTGCGGATATCATCGAAATGAACCTTCCACTTATCGGCTACAGCCAGCACAGAAGGATAGTTTTCTGTAAAACCTGCACCTTCTTCTTCAACCAGTTTATGACCTGTCTGACTGATAACCTGCATGTCTTCCTTGTTCGAGAGGATAACGAAAGCGGAACCATAAGCAGGCAGACTCAATTTCACAATCTGGCGGATTTTGGAAGTTCTGGTACGGAAGGTTGCCGTAATCTGGCGTTCCTTATCCTCCTGGTTAGTCAGGAAATAGATGTCCTTTCTGCCTGTTGCCTCCAACACACAGCGGTGAGCATAATCCATATTCTCGGGCAGAACGACATCCGGTTCGATGCCATACTGAGAGAAGTCCTTTGCCTGATAAGGCTTGTCGATGATAATGATGCCTTCCTCGCGCAACTCCTCTATCTTCGCCTTTACCTCGGCAGACAGGGTATTTGCCGGCTGCGGAACCACCAGGATGCGGTAGTCCTGGTTTCCTGGCAACTTGCCCTTCGGACTGTATTCGAAATTCCATTTCAGCAAGGCATCCTTGTTCATCGAATCATATTTGTAGCCATGCAGGGCATTGCACCAGTCTTTCAGATCGAGAATATTCGCCGAATGAGTTACTCCCACAGGCGATTCTTCCATCGGAATGCCCACATTAGCCATACGTTTCTGTTCACTAGCCACCCGTTCTGCGCCAAACACACCCGGAAGCATCGGAACGAGTTTATCCGGAGTAAGCGAACGGCTCGGAATCTCTTCGCCTGTAAACACGGCGATGTCTACCACCGGTCTGCCCTGCTGCAGATAATTCTGACACAGGGTGATGTAATCCACAAAACCGCGTGCCTCAGGATACCAGGTATTGTCGCGCTGGAAGAAGAGACCGATGCCATCAAGCGTCATACCAGGCTTGCGGTCCATCCAAGGATTATGGGCAGTTACATGGAAGAAGAGTTTGTTCATGCCAAGCGCCAGATTGCGGTCAAGCATCGGCTTGAGCATGGCTGGTGTCTCATTCCATACACCACGAACCTCGGTGAATCCCTCTGCCTGAACGATGTTCTTATTATAAATATGTGCACCGCTCACGGCATCGAGCATGTCGTTGGGTTTATCGTGAGTAGGCGAATTGAGCCAGTATTCTCCCATTGGATTGTCGGCATACTGATAATGCTGCAGACCATCGGCAGGGAAGGTTGGTGCAATACTCTCGTGAGATACTTCTATATCCTGTTCATGAGCCAGATCGGTAAAGGTCTTGAAGAACTTCTCGTTTACCAGGTCATTGATGGTGAGACGGATATCCTTCAGTACCTGTTCGTATCTGGAAGCCGACTCCATCGGAACACCTGCCATAATCGGGAGGTATGGGATGAGGTCGTAACCGCGGCGTGCCTTGAACTCCTCGGCAAACTGATAGCCCCAGTTCTGACTGCCACACTCCCAGGAGTCGATGTGCAGATACTTCACCACATCGCTGTGCGGACGGTTCAGGAACAATGCATACCAGGAATTGAAAAGTTTCCTGACGGCTGCCGGTGAGAACTTATCCACTTCGAGTCCCTTACCGGTTCCGGCTGTTGCATTGGTCTGTCCTGTTGAGGTATGTCCCATTCGCAACAGGCGCCAGGTGCCCTTAGGCAACTTATTCATCAGGTTGCCGTTCACCATGACACCCATCACCATTCCATTTTCCAGTTTCAAAGGCAGTACATCTGCCATCGCCACGGTCTCGCTCTTAGCTGCCGCATCGGTTTCGATACGCCATACGGCACCCGTTTTTCCCTCATACTGGTTAATCATCGGCTGATTGCTCAAGATGATATTCTCCAGTTTCAGCAGCGGTTTCCATTTAGCTGCATCCAGGTCTTCTGCTCCCGGCTCTGTACCTTCCGGCGTCCATGAAAATCGGAAATAGCGGGCGGTGGTAGTCGGCAAACTGAAGGTATAATCACACATCGTGTTCTGCCAACCCTGACGGGGAGGCACCAACTGCTTGATATCTCTGAAGTTGATGCCGTCATCAGAAGCCTGCACCAGGAGGCGCTGCGACTGGATGTTGTTGCCGTTAGGCACCACACGCATGCTGCGCACCGTGACGGGTTTATGAAACGAATAGATGATAGAGGCAGGTTTCGCTGCCAGATAATAGCCCTTGGCGGTAGAAACAGCCTCGGTATATTCTATCTTCTCCGGTTTGAAGAGTTGGGGTTTCTCCTTGCATCGGATGGCAAAAGCCGCGATATCCTGATAATATCCACCCTCGCTTCCAGCAGGCTGCAACTTCCCGTCCTTATAACTTTCGGGTTGCCACATCTGCATGCCTTCTATCTTCTTACCGCCCCCCACAATGGTATCGGTCCATACCACCTTCTGCATCGATTCGGCAGGAAGGATAGACGGATTGCCTGCCAGGGCGAAACCGTCGCAGATATGAATGCCCATGTCAAGGCCCAGGGAGTCGGCTTGCTGGAAAGAGTAATCCACCATCTCCCAGAACTTAGGTGACAACTGTGCCGCCTCGCCCTGATACTCCGGACGTTCGCTGACACCACGGATTGGCATCAGATAGGTACCGCCCAAACCAACATTCTTCATACCGACCAGATCGGCATGAATACCAGCCTTGGAAACGGCGCCATACATCCAGTACCAGAAGGTCCAGGGCTTAGCCTCGTCATTATGAGCCATTGTCGACGCTACCAGAAGCGCCGACAATGCCATCACCGTATATCGTTTTTTCTTATTCATAACAGTTAAAAGTTAACAGTTCAAAGCTCAAAGTTCAAAGTAAACACAGTTTTACCCTTACCGTTCAGCCATTTTGGCAGGGCTGAAGGTCCGTTGAGGTCGGTGGTATTTACCTTGTTTCTTACTGAAGGTATCACCTTGAAGACTGCCAGACCGGTTTGTGGCAAGGTATAGAGCAGACCATCTCTACCATCACGAGGGGTATAAACGCCCATGTGCTCATCGGCAGTCAGACCAGAGAAGCCGATCTTTCCTTCATCAGTCTTGAACTGCATCCACTTCACGTTGGCAAAGTAGCCTTTAAACTCAGGATAATCCCAGCTTTCGGCTGGAATCGGGTCATTATAGTCGTTCTGCCAATAGCCGTATTGCGGACCCTGTTCGCGGTTCTGCCAAACCCGGTAAGGACCATTGCCCACCCAAGCCTTGCTGCGAACCTTGCTTTCCGGATAGTCGAAAGCCATGCCCATCATATCTACTACGCCACCGAAATTGTAATGACAGGTTACAGCCACCGAACCGTCAGAAAGGAACTGCCAGTCTACCTCATCGAGTGAGCCATGCTGATATGTAGCCACCAGCTTTGCCTCCGCTTCCTTCCATTCGAAACCGGCAAAAGCGCCCTGGTCAACAAACTCGGTATAGAGTGTCTTTTTCTTCTCAGCCTCTTTATCGTCGTGATTATAGAACTGGTCCAGACTGCGGTCGCTTCTTCTGGCAGCCATGAACCGAGGTCCGTTGCTCAGCGAGATTGCCTTGCTGCCAACCTCAACACCCATCAGTCTGCCATCTTTCTTGGCAAAGCGATAAGTTCTGCCACCCGCCTTCACTTCTACAGCATCAGCCTGGTCAGCATAAGCAGCAGATGAAGCAGATGAAGTACTTGGAGCACTTGAATTTTTCACTCTTCGTTCTTCACTCTTCACTCCCCTGCTCCATGTCATGATTTCCTCACCTTCATGGTTCACAGCCTTGATTTCTACCGCATCAGCATTCGCCATCATCGGTATCTTCACCTGGGTTTCCTTGCCCGGAGCTACATCAGGAGAAGAGAGATTGCCCTGCTTCAACACCTTGACCTGAGTGCTGCCCATCGCTGGCATCTGCAACAGACGATAAGAGAAGCGGCAATCCTTCAGATTCACGAAGTTATACTGATTAGATAAGGTGAGTTCACCTTTCTCCACATCATTCCAAATCAACTGTACCGGGCACCATACCTCTTTAATCGTATAGTAAGAACCTTCCTTCTCGGCATGAGGACCCACGATACCATCGGCTCCGAAGTTACCCATACAGTCTACATAATTGTTCTTGTCGGTACGCACCACACCCTGGTCCATCAAATCCCAGAGGAATCCGCCGGCACAGCGAGGGTTTGCCATCATCATGTCCCAGTAATCCTTCAGTCCTGCTCCATGTCCGCCGTCATACAAACCATGCAGGAACTCGGTAGGCATAAAGATTTCCTTCTGTCTCATATACTCCTGGGTCTCGCCATAAGAGCGGTAATGCTTGGTTTCAAAGCCGTTGCGGTTAGCCCAAGGATAGAGTACCACGCGTTTCTGCTTATCCCAGAGAGCGAAGTCTGGCTCAAGTTCGTAGTTGAAACCACCCTCGTTACCGTTGCTCCAAAAGATGATGCTAGGATGATTCTCATCACGGGTAATCATCTCCTTCACCAGCTGCTTGCCCACGACGGTAGGATGTGCCCAGTGCCATCCGCTCAACTCACATTCCACATAGAGACCGAGCGAATCGCAAGCCTCCAAGAACTCCGGATCGGCAGGATAATGACTCAATCTCACGGCATTCATGTTCATGCTCTTGATGAGTTTCACATCCTCTATATTCTTCGCCTTGCTCAGCGTTCTACCGGTCTCCGGACGGAAGCTGTGACGGTTCACGCCTTTGAAGATAACTTTCTGACCATTGATATAAACGCCATCGCTGGCACGGTATTCGATGGTGCGGAAGCCGAACTTCTGACGTTCTCTGTGGAGCGTCTTGCCTGCTGCATCCTGGAGTGTGAAGACGGCAGTATAGAGATGCGGAGTCTCGGCAGTCCACTGCTTAGGTGCTTTTGCCTGGAAGTCGACATGCGCCTCATCGCTGTTTCTGGCATCAGCCACGTTCGATGCCACCACCTTTCCTTTCTCATCCAGGATCTCAGTCTTCACCTTCGCACCCTTGATAGCACGGTTCAGGTAGCAATCTGCCATAAAATGACCATCACCCTTGGCATCAATCGCCACACGGTTGATGTTCTGAGCAGGTTTTGCCACGATAAATACAGGACGGAAGATGCCACCGAAGTTCCAGTAGTCAGCACGGCGCTCCGCCATGTTCACCTGACTGTTGCTGCTTTCCTTGCTCACCTCCACTTCGAGTCTGTTCTTATGTTTTCCGAAGAAGATGCGGTCGCTCACATCATAAGTAAAGCGATAGAAACCGCCCTGATGCAAGCCGTTTCCCGCCTTTCTGCCGTTGATGGTCACCTTGGCATCAGTCATCACGGCTTCGAAGACGAGTTCTATCTGTTTGCCCTCCCACTCCTGTGGCAGCGTAAACTCATATTTATATTTTCCTTTTTCGTCAGCAATACCTTCCGGAGTAGCCTTTCCGTAGAATCGCATGCCATACTGATAGGTACCGAATCCCTGCAGTTCCCAGCAGGAAGGCACACCAATCTTGGTCCACTTGCCCGCATTTCTACCACCTGTGCAGTAGAAGTCCCAGTTCACCATATCATCACATCCATGTCCCGAGAGGTACTGGCGCTGTGTATCAATACTAGCCTGTGCGGCAGCAGTCATCGCCATCGCCCCCAAAGCTATTATTAAAAACGTTTGTTTTAGATACATATTGTTTATTCCGTATTTGTTTATATTCATTTTGTTATTCATCAATAAAGACTCATAAACACAGATTTTGTAACTATTTAGCAAATCGGAAATACGCCTATAAGCTGCGAAAATATATCAAAAATCATCAACTTTCGCAGATTATAGAGCTAATTCAGCCACAGCTTCATCAGTTGGTCATCAATATAGTACGTACCCAACGAAGTAGATACCAGATGATACTCCAGCAATTTCTTGATGGCAGACTGAACGCTGCTGGCAGAGCGTAGATTATACCGTTTTACAAAAACAGTGGAAGTAATCTGCTTGGCAATGCCATCCTTGGCTATCGCATAGAGCAATTCCTTCTGAGGGAGCGTGAGACGCGACAAGATTTCACTAAACTTACGGTCGTTGTCCAATATCATCATGTGGATGATGGCTTCCGCCATCGCCTTGTCAGCCTTGCCCTTTACATCCGTCTGGTTGAAAGCTTCATGAAACACTTTCTGCATATAATACGTATTTCCTCCGAACGTATCATAGACATCACGCACAGCCTCTTCCTCCACGTCCTTCCCAAACCTGGCAAACAAACTTTTCGCAAATTCCAAATACTTATCGTATGGTATCACCTCCAAGTTCATCATGTCGGCACTATTGTAGAATGGATGCGCCTTTTCGGAGAACATCTTCGTAATGAGATGGCGCTCGCTACCAGAGAATATGAAGTTGGCATTGCTGCACTTCTGCACATAAGTGCGTAAGATTGCTTCCATGTTCTTCTCTGGATAATAGCCAATCTGCTGGAACTCGTCTATCGCCACGATACATTTCTTGTCGGCATGCTCCAAACAGGCAAATATCTCATCCAGGGTATAGAGCGGATTGGAGATATCACCTAGCGAAAGGTTAAAGGTCGGCGTGTTCGAGATGGGGTCATAGCCGAAACACCCATTGATAGATTTCAATGTGCTGACCACCATCTTAAGCATCTTCTGACTGCGATGAGCCGCCTGTTCGAAAACAGCCTTACCTAGTTCGAAGGCAAACTCCTGGATGCTCGAAGTACGGAGTATGTCGATGGAAATGGCGATAAAATCATTCTTGACCATCGGCGAGTCGAGACAAAAGTCGATAAGCTTACTTTTGCCCACACGCCGTGCAGCCATCAACACAATATTTTCACCCGAAGTTACCTTTCGGATGATTTTCTCTGCCTCTACGTCTCTGTCGCAGAAGTACTCTGGCTTAATCTTGCCTGTGATAATAAAAGGATTCTCCATACTCTTTACCTAATTAAATCATTGGTTATGGCGGCAAAGATAATAAGATTTCTCGAATTATGCAAATTAAATTATGCAAATTGCATAATGCAAAACAAATAATTCGAGATAAGCTGCGAAAATATATCAAAAAACATCAACTTTCGCAGATGATAAAACTAAACTTGTCGGAAAAGAACTTTTACGCACCTTTTCCGACAAGTTATTAATTTACCTCAAAACGGCATCCCCAAATACCTGATGCCTCATAGTATTCTCATCTTGAAATGCAGGGTATAACTGCGAGTTTTGTCGATGGCATATTTCTTCAATACACCAGGTCCGCAACTGCTGTTACCCAAGCCCAGAACGGCACAATCGAGACTGAAATAGGTGTAGCGCAGGTTAGGATTACCAGACTGCTTCAGTTCGAAATCGTGCCGGGCGGCATAGAGGTCTGCCACGCTGTATGGCAAGGCTGAGAAACTCAAAGGCGTATCGCCGACTGCGATAACCTGCAGGGCATTCTTACCATTCTTGTTGGTCAGTTCGATGTATGAACAGTCCTCATGGTTGCCGTTGTCCTGCGGACGGGGATAGTGGGTAAACTGATCCTCCACGCTACTCTCGTACCATCCTATCGGACAAGACTGCTTGCGGTCAGGATAATTCTCCCAAGGTCCCCTGCCATACCATTTCACCTGATCGTAAGCCACTCTTGGCAGCTTCATCATCAGGCCCAGTCGAGGAAGTTCAGGCAGATTGCCCTCAAAACTATAGGTAGCCTTCACATCGACGAAGCCGTACTGCTGAGGAGCTACCTCTAAACGGAGACGGATATTACCGCCAGACTTAGCCGATGCCGAAGAACCAGCCTTATCTGATGCCCCATCCTCACCATAATGATATACATACTCCCCATCCTTCAGCGGGATAGCAGAGAGCGTGCTGTCGAGATGAGTCTTCTTCCAATCCTTCGCTATCCAGTTGCCGAAACTCTTGTCGTTGTCGGTTGGCGCACGGAAGAACTGAGGAATCACGGAAATATTGCGTGCCAGCAACTCGGCAGTTGACAGAGTTGCCAAACGGCGGGAAGACTTGTATCGCTTCATGGCATCCGCAGCCAGTTTCCAGCCAGCTTCATACAAGTTATCGCTGAGGGCTATCTGTTCCCTTCCTACCTCTACTCCCTGCTGGGAAATAACTGAGATATTCAATCGGGAATCCGTATTTTTATACGCTTTGAAATCATGCAAGCTGCATAACTTTGCACTATCACCCGGCTGTACTGAAGGCATTTTCAGCACACCCTCCTGACCGACAACCCCATTTCTCGTCACCTGATACTGGCAACTGAAGCCCTCCAGCGAGAGATGAGAATGATGATTCTTCACCCAGACCTCATCCCCTTTCTGAGTTATCCACACCGGTGCATAAACATGCTTTACCTCCTGATACTTAGCCGATACCGAGCGGTCGGAGAAGACCACGCCGTTCAGACAGAAGGCTTTAAGATTAGGCTTATCACCGAAATCACCGCCATAGAGCACGTGGTTGGTTCCCGGAGCATAGATACCCTGGTCAACCCAGTCCCAGATAAAGCCGCCAGCCATGCGGGGATGACTGTATATCTCCTCCCAATATTCCTTGAAATTACCCAGCGCATTACCCATACAATGGGCATATTCACTGGTAAGCACAGGACGATTATCGTTCTTTCTCATCGCAATATCCAGCAGATGTTCCCATCGGGCATTCTCCGCTCTCTCCTTGTCAGAACCTTCGGGAACGCTCGGATTCAGATACTCAGCCTTTACACGGGGATAGAAACGGCTCAAGACATCCACACAGTCCGGGTCAGTCTCATCAAAGTCCTGCTCGCTCAAGCCCTTCGCTGGCTGATAAGGCGTCTGAGCACCTTCATAATGTACCAGTCTCGTTGGGTCGAAGGTATGAAGCCAGCCTGCCATGGCTGCATGATTGGCACCGAAACCGCTCTCGTTGCCCAGGCTCCAGAAGATGATGCTCGGGTGGTTCTTGTCTCTCTCTGCCATTCTCACGGCTCTGTCCAGAAAGGCGGCATTCCAGTCGGGAGTAGAGGTGAGCGTACCACGGAGTCCGTGGGTCTCGCAATCTGCCTCGTCCATCACATAGATGCCGGCGCTGTCGCACAGCTCATACCAGCGTGAAACATTCGGATAATGACTGGTTCTGACGGCATTCACGTTCGCCTGCTTCATCAGTAGGATATCGCGCTGCATCATCTCCTCGGTCATCACTCGTGCCAACTTCGGATCATGCTCATGCCGGTTCACGCCACGCAGTTTGATAGGTTTTCCGTTCACCATCAACTGTCCGTTTTCTACCGAAACCCATCTGAATCCGATGCGCTGCTGCACCTGTTCCACCACACTTCCCTGCTTGTCGAGAAGTGCCAGTTTCAGGGTATATAAATAAGGTGTCTCAGCAGTCCAGGCATGCGGTTTTTCCACTACTCCCTCCATACGTTCGAATTTTCTTCCACCTCGCTGCGGATACCATTCGTTCATCAGGGCTGCCTTATGATTCAGGTCGAGAATCTCGTCGGCAGAAGCCTGCAGAGAAGCCTCCAGTCTGTCAGTTCCCGGCAGTTTCAGCATCACGCCTTTATCTTCAGCATCCTCCAGCCACGCCATCAGCCGGTAACCTTCTCCCTTCTCGCCTGCTGCCACCGCCAGTTGCGGATTGATCTGCAGGGTGAAATCACAAGGAGAGGATGTAGCGGAAGAGAGCTGCGGCAGGGTGCGAACGGCGAAATCACGGATGCGGACATTCGGTGTGGAATAGAGCCACACATCACGGTGGATGCCACCGAAGCGCCAGAAGTCCTGATCTTCCAGATAACTGCCGTCGCTATACTTGTAAACCTCCACGGCTATCTCGTTCTTGCCAGCCTTCAGATAAGGAGTCACATTAAATTCGCTCGGCTCCATCGAACCCTGCGAATAACCCACCTTCTCGCCGTTCACCCATACATAGAATGCGCTCATCACGCCCTCGAAACGCAGGAAGGTTTGACGGTCCTGGCGGAACAGCAGCGAGTTTGCCTTCAGCTGGAAGGTACGTTTATATTGTCCGGTAGGATTGCGTTCCTCGTAGGTGGTCCAGTCCTTCTTGGGTGTAGTCATCACATAAGGAGGATTGATTTTAAAGGGATAACCTGCTGATATATAGATAGGTGTACCATATCCATTCACCTCCCAGTTGGCTGGTACCGCGAGCGATTTCCAGCCCTTGCAGTTATAGTCAGTACGATAGAAATCCACGATTCGTTCCTCCGGCGTCTTCGTCCATCTGAACTTCCATTCACCGTTGAGCAACATCTGGCTATCTCCCTTCTTTGCCTGATAAGGCATGAATGCAGCCCGTGCCGGTTCCCGGTTGATGGAAAGCACATGCTGGTCTTCCCAGTCATGGTGCTCTGCAGCAGCTGAAGCCTGAGGTGCAAGGATTGGCAAAACCATCCCAGCCATCATGATCATGATTTTCCGTTTGTTCATCATATTATTTATTTTTTAAACAGTTTACCAGTTTATCGTTTTTGTCCATACAATAAAGACGCCCCACCCCATTTTTTGTAACTGAAAAAGAGTACTTTTTAGATTTACCGTCACTCGCACGCGCACACGTAACAATGTTTTTTCACGAAAAAAGTAAGCGGCTCTGCGTTTATACCTTGCCCTTTATCGTAAAAGTTCTTACCTTTGCACCATAATTTTAAAAGCAACGAAATTATGAGAGCAACAGAACGTTATGAGAGGGCATGGAATGCCTTCCAGATTCATTTGAATCATAATCCAAAAGCCAGTTTAATTCCTTTTTTAAAGGAACGGCATGTAAACCATCGCTCGATGCATAGATGGATGTCAGAGAAAGGTTATTCTGTTAGGTTAGCCAAACAGCAGATTCGTCTGCTTCAGGCCGAAGCCCGTAAGGAATGTTCCGAGGCAATAGCCAAGGACACTGGGATGATGTTTCTTCCCATGGAAATGCCATCCGACCCCGTCTGTCCAGAGAACTATCTTTTTGGCATAACCCTAACCTTCCCAAATGGAACGATAGTCACCATCAGGAAAGGTAGCGTCAAATCTGTCATGCATCTGATGAAACTTTACGAAAAGGAGGATATGCTATGTTTGGACTAAACGAAAATACCCAGTATTACGTCTGCCAGCGATATGTCCGAATGAACATGGGCATAAACGGTTTGTATCAGATTGTGAGAACCGAGATGGAACTTCCGCCACTTGGTGGTGCGGTATTCATCTTCTTCTCCAAGAACCGCCAGCAGGTAAAAATGCTCTTTTACCTTTGCACTCGGAAACAAGTTTAAACGAATTGGTTAACGGGTGTTAAGGTGAACTATAAAATGCTCTAGAATATCACTATCATTTGACTCAGTCCTTCGCCAAACCAAATGTTTTCTTGTATCCATTTAATATTAAAATGTTAATAATATGGATAAAGAACTGTATTTTGGCGTAGATGTCTCCAAGA
>OBAH01000616.1_pt1 | contig 27280 bp, 20 predicted proteins | sample 1517491 | NCBI WGS metagenome assembly OBAH01 (sample SAMN04571697, study PRJEB22368) | human gut metagenome | biome: human gut; material: stool | host: Homo sapiens | place: Luxembourg | collected 2012-08-03
AAAATATATTCAAAAGAATTTTAAATAAAATAAGACAATTTTTTCACATATAAAAAGAGACTGCAAAATAATGAAAGACTTTTTAAATGAAAAAATAAATATTTAAAAGTAGATCAGCATCTAAATGGGTGCTGATTTTTTTGTATTAAAAATAATTGACACAAGAAATAAAGACATAAGTAGAACTAATAATCAATATAAAAACTATTAATTTTACATAAGAGGTAAATGATGGTAAAATAATTATGTAACCAAGAAAGGGAGGAAATGAATAATATGGAAGAATACTTTGAAGAAGTCAAAAGTAGGTTAAAAAGATTTAAATTGAAGGGAAAGAAAGCACAAGGATATGGAGCAGAAAGATACAATTCATGGAAATCTAAGAAAACAGATCATACACGAGATTACGGAAAAAGAAGTCAAAAGATAAATGAAAGAATTGCCAAAAGATTAAGAAGAGATGAAAAAAACGAAGGATTAAATAATAATATTGTAGATGATGAATATGAAGAAAAAATAGAAATTGAGGAATTAAGGAAAAAAGCGTTAGAAGAAAGTCAAATACCCAAATTAGGAGAAAAAGAGGTAACAAGAAAATTTAACAATATTGAGAATATGCAAAAAGAAGAGAAAAAATTATTGAAACAACTTCACCAAATAAGGGTAGAAAAAGTAAAAGAAAAATTAAAACTTATTGAAAGTAGAGAAAATATATCAATTCTATTTAAAGAATGGAAAGCTTTTGAAAAAGTAATATCAGCAAAAGCTAAAAATAATAATCTGGGTGGAATAGTTGCTTGGCATGAATATGATAGACGTATGGTAGATGAGTATGGAAATGGCTTAGAATTAAATGAATATGTAATTAGGTTGCAGAATCAAGTATTACATATATATGAATATTTTGATAATATACAAATTAAATTAGAAGACTTAACAGAAGCAAAAGAGTGTGCATTGAAAAGAAAAATACAAGAAGATAGCAATCCAAATGAAACTATCGGATGGAGAAGAATGCTAGGAAATCAATATTCTTTAGAAGAATCATTTGACATAGATGCAATATTATCAACAGTTCAAGACAAAACAAAGAAACTATCACATTTCGAACAAGTGTTAATAGACTCAAGTAATAGTAAAAAAACAGGAAAAGGAACAAAAGAAACAGCAAAAATAATTTTAGAAGATATGCAAAGTTCGCGAAAAGTAAGAGAATAAAAAAATAGAAATAATGAAAGGAAAATAAAAAATGAATAAAGAAGAATTAAGAAAAAAATTAGAACCAAAAAAATTTAATAATGTTACAATGGAATTTTTAACAAAAGCAGTAAATGATGTATTAGAATCATATGGAGAATATATTTCAGAGGATGTAATAATAGAAAGAATCAAACAGAATTTAGATAAAGATATAGAATTTAAAGAAGAAATTGACAATGGGGTAGCAGGTAAATACTGTGTAGACCTAAAAACTATAATGATAAAAAAAGAATGTTTAGATAAAGAAGAACAAACATTTTTACATGAATTTTTGCGTTGTATTTCAACACATAAAAAAAATAATAGTAATATTTCAGTTGGTTTTTGTGATGGAAAAAAGGGAATGGGAATAAATGAGGCAATTACAGAATATCTGACAGAACAAAAATATCCAGAACTAAGATCATATCAAGACGAAAAAAAGGTTCTAGAGAAGTTATTGGAAATAATTCCTAAAAAAGAAATGATACAATCATATTTATATGGAGAACCTGAAATAGAAAAATTAATTGAAAAAAATGGTATGAATAGATTTAATTTACTACTTAGTTTTGATGAATTATTAAATAACAATAAAAAGTATAACGGAATAGGAAGAATTCTTACTATTGGACTTGATGATACAGAGAGAATAAATGCAAGCCAACGACTAATATTTGAATATGTAAAAGGATATTGCAATTTGAGAAGTTTAGAAGAGATAAATATAGAAGAATTAATGAATAATATTGAGGAAATGGAAAAAATTTTATTTAATCCAGAGCACAAATCAGACTTTGATTACATGCAATATGTTAATAGAATTATTGCTGAAAAATTGCAACAAGGAACAGATGAAGAAAAATTAAGACAATTACCAGCTAGATATATTGATAGAATAAATCATCAAAGGGCAAAAGAAAAAATTTATAATAAATCAAGAGAAAGAATACTATCTGAAGATTTTTCAAAAGGAAAAGACACATATGAAAATTTTTTCGAAGATGAAATGTATATGAAAAAAATAATTCAAAAAATATGTGGATATTGTACAAGGTTTGAAGATGATACAATAGAATTTTATTGGGCTACATTGCTATGGAATGAAATAAAACAAAGATATTCAGATATAAATTTTGATTGGATTGATTTTGGATTTATAGATGATAAGTATATTATTGCTAGAATAGGTAGAATAGTAGTGGGAGCAATGAATATAGATATCGATGATGAGGAAGAATATAAAAAATATAAAGAAGTAATTGAAGTAGAAAAAGGTAGCGAAAAATATAGAATTATAAGTAAAGATAATGAATATGTAGATATAAATAAATCTCAAGATGAAAGATTGGAAATGTTACGTGAGGAAAAATTCAGGCTTGAGAGATTAAAAAGTGTAGATGCACCAAGTATTGTAATAAAGTCAATGGAAGAAAGAATTGAAGAATTATCTCAAACAGAGCAAAAGCATAAGGTAGAGTATGCCAAAAGTTATTTAGTAAGACAAAAAGCTTTTGGAGAGATAGAAGAAAATGAATATAATGTTGAAGTTCAAAAAATGGATGAATGGATAAACAGGCATTATCAGGAATCACCAATGGATGATTTTGAAAGATAGAGTCAAAATACTACAAATTTGTAATTATATAAATTTGTAGTATTTTAATTTTATTCGAAAACTCAAATTTTGTGAGAGTAAATTAAAGAAAAAAATTTGTTATGTATTGAAAAAAAAAAAACAAAATGATAATATTATTTTAGAAGTAAAGAGATTGGAGAAAAACAAATGATTAATGAAACTAGAGAAAGACTTACATTAGAAGAAAATGTAAAATTAATAAAAGATATTTTCTTTGGTAAACAAACATCTCAATTAAGATTAATTGATTTAAAGAGTATAGAAGTATCTAATAGGGATGGAAATGAAGATGAAGATAAAAATGATGAATTAGCAGAGATATTTGAAAATTTATTAGATTATTGTAAAAGTGGGATTACTGTATATGATTTAACTAATTTATCTAATATAGATATTAGAAAACATAGTGAAATATTTAGTAGACATAGAAGTGATGGTGGAAAAAAACTTATAGATATTATAAATAATGTAAGAGGAGTAACAACAAGAATAAATAGTTCTAGTTATGAAAAATGGGTTAACTCATTAGTGAAAAAGGAGAACCAAAATTCATTAGAAAGTGATACATGTTTAGGAAGAATAACATCATTAATGACAATAGCTTTTTATGCAAATAAGGCAGAGAAAAGAAGAATAGATGAATATTTTGGAAGAGATAAAAGAAGTAATGTAGATAAATTGGGAGAAGAAGACTTACAAATTGTTGAGTCATATAAAAAGATATTATATGATATTAAACAGGAATGTGTAAGACAAGCGATAGTAACACTTACAACTGATAAAGATGCAGTATATAACGGCAGTTGGGGAATAGATTGGGATGCAGAAAGAAATGCATATGTATTTGCATATTTAGATGATGAACAGGTAATACCATTTAGTTTTCATATTCCGCCAAGATGCTGTAGGACATTTTCAAGAGAAATTATGTCTAAAATAGATAAAGGAGAATATTCTATAGATAGGATAAAAAATGAAAAAACAAAGCAAGCATTAAAAAAATTATGTAAAAAGCAGATATTGGAAGAGCCAACATTAGCATTAAAAAAATCAGACAAAATGATTGTTGAAAGTACTTTAGAAGTTAATAAGAGTACTCAAAAGGCTTCAAATCAACTTAGTGAAGTAGAATTAATATTATATAAAGTATTAGGAGATTTAGCTTACGAACAAGATGAAGAAGAAATAAACTCAACAATGCAAACTCAACCACAAGAAGCTGAAGAAGTGCATAAAAAAATAATAAATGATATAAAAAGAAGCAATGGTATAGTAGTAACACAATATGGAGAAAATTTGGATTTACATTCTATTATAGCAACACTGCAATATTATTTTGATAATAATGAACCTGAACTAGGAATTAAAATAAAAAGAGAAATGATTGATACTGGAAAAGGCTCAAATAAACATCTAACAATAGATGCTGGAAAGTTAACTGGAAATAAAAATATAAATAGTAATAAATCAGCTGAAATAAATGCAAATCAAAGAAAGGGTCAAAGATCAGCAGTTTCAATACTTGCTGAAAATGGATTTTATGTTCCTAGAATGATAGTAAAATATGCAGATTCCGTTATTTCAGATGAAAGAGTACTAGATCCGTTTAATGGATGTGTTTTGTCTAGAGAGGTACCAATAGATAAATTATTTGAATTTGCAGAAGAAAAAGATACAAAGACAAATAAATATTTAATGGAAAGCAGTTTGAATGAAAAACAATTAAAGAAATATGATTTGTACGATTTTGCTATGAAACAAAAAAGTAATCTAGAGAATATTATCAAAATAATATCTCAAAACTCATATTGTATTAATCAAAACGGAAAAAAGATTAAAATTGCAGTAGTTCCAAATTTTTTATATAATGGATCAAATATTGCATATGCTTTAGGCTATGATGCTTATATTTCAATTACTCCACATAAGAGGTATGGAACAAAATCAACATTTTCAATGGCATTGAATCCTAATGCGAAAGATTTGAAGGGACAAAATTTGTTGATTTCAGAAAATGTTATAAAGAATCTTAATGAAAAGATACCAGTTTATAATATGGATGAAACTACAGGAAATAAGCAAAGAAAGGAAATATTTGTTCTTCCTAATAAAAAGCTTGCAAGTGTTGGAGGTCCAAAATTTCCTGGATTATATGCTGATAAAGAAGCAAGTGAGATTAGAGACATTTTTACATCAAAATTAATAAGAGATGAAGGACAATCTAAGTTAGTAGAAGAAAAACTAAAAAAAATAAGTGCTAAAAATAAAGAGAGAACTGGAAGAGAAATTTTTGAAGCCTCAAAATCAGCAATAAAGAATCCAGAAATGCTAGATCAAGCTCAAAAAGCTATAAATGGAAAAATAGAACATCAAAATGAAAAATAGCCTGCATTCGCAGGTTATTTTGTTATTCAAAGGAAGATTCGAGGAAATCAAGTAAAACATTTCCCAAAGCTGTGAAATATATAGAGACATTTTTTATAACCTCCAAAAGTTGTTTACTTATAATAATATCTTTACCAAATTGTTTATGAATATCTCTAATAAGTGCATTTTGGGCCCATCCTAAAGAAGAATAATTTGTCCTACAGTTAGGTTGAAATAGAACATTTTCCTTTCTGATAATTTTTCTGTTTTGAATTGAAATTTTAATAAGAGGCCATGCTGAATTTCTTTGGATAGAAGTTTTACTATCAATTGTCAAATAGGTTTTCATGAAAATCTCACTCCTTTAATAAGTTAACACTCTTGATGTATATTTATATTATAATATAGCATATAACATTTGTAAAATTAATTATTTAGATACAAAATATTAGCACAACTTATAACACTAAACTATTGAAAAAAATAAAATAGAATGTTAAGATATATAAAAAAGGAGAAAAATCATATGAATGCTAATTTAGAATTATATAGAGTATTTTGCGAAGTAGTAAAATATAAAAACATATCCAAAGCAGCTGAAAACATATACATATCTCAATCAGCAGTTACACAATCAATACAAAAACTAGAAAAAATATTAGGAGGAAAATTATTTTATAGAAATAAAAATGGGGTAGAACTTACAGAAGAAGGAAAAAATTTATATGAGTATATAGGAGATAGTATTGAGAAAATGAATAATGCAGAAAATTTATTTTCTCAATATATAAATTTAGAAAAAGGAAAAATAAGAATAAGTGGGGGAAAATTTTTAATAAAAAAATATATTATGCCATCACTAATTCAATTTATAAAAGAATATCCTAATATAGATATAAAAATATCAAGAGCATCAACACAAGAAGCTTTAAAAAAATTATCAAATGGCGAAATAGATATTGCAATGCTTAATTTATCAGATGTTCCAACAGAATATTCTAATATAGAATTTACTTCATTAAAAAGTATGCCAAAGTATTGTTTTATAGCAAGTAAAAAGTATATCGAAGAAAATGAACTTTCAAAAGAAAGTGATTTTGAAAAATGTAAAATAATAATTCCTAAATCTGTTGCTTTAAAACAACATCTGGAAGAATATTGTAATGAAAAATCTATTTCAATAAAGCCAAATTATGAGTTAGAAGATGTTGACATGATTGAGAGTATGGTATTAAGTGGATGTGGAATATTATTTTCAAATACAGAATATGAAGAGGAATTTTTAAAAAGAGATGATATTCAAGTATTAAAGGAAATTAAATTAGGAGAAGATAATAAATGTATAGCAACTCTAAAGAAAAATATGTGTAATAAGGCGACTTTAGAGTTGGCAAGAAGAATAAAAGAAAATTTTATAAAATAATTTTATAATGTATTTAATTCTGGAAATGTAATAAACAAGCGAGTATGAGAGGAATTTTATATGGAAAAATTAGAAAAAGAAGTAAAAATATTAGATATTAATAAGACTATGTTAGAAAAAACATTAAGAGAATTAGGAGCAGAAAAATTAGAAGAAAGTTTACAAAAAATTTACGTTTATGATTTACCATCAATTTATGCTAGATTTTATGACTGTATAATGCAATTAAAAAATTGTAAAAGAAATTATGAATATGAGGTGTGTAGAAGTAAACTAGAAGGAATATTAAAAGAGGTAGATAATTTAACTACAGATGAAAGACAAGGAGAGTTAGAAAAAAGTAAAGGCACGAGATTATTAGGAACACTTTTAAATGAAACTTCAAATGAAGAGTTGTTAAATCAATTTTCAGATAAAAATATAGTTGATATTATAAAAGAGTATGGAATTAATCCGAATAAATGGGTTAGATTAAGAAGTACAAATGGTAAGACAACCATAACAATAAAGCATATTTTGAATCCAAAGATTCAAAAAGAAAATGAAGATGGGATTCAAAAGGTAATGGAAACTGAAATGGAAGTACCATCTATAGAAGAAGGAAATAGTATTTTGGAACAATTAGGATTTTCATATAGAAATTATCAAGAGAAACAAAGAGCAACATATAGTATTGATGGGGTTGAGGTTGATATTGATACATGGCCTTTAATTTCTACTTATGCTGAGATTGAAAATGATTCAGAAGAATTAATACGAGCTATAATAAATAAATTAGGATTACAGAATCATGAAATAAAGTCTTGTAATGCAGCTAAAGTATGTGAGAAATATGGAATAGATTTATATAAATATAGAACTTTGAAATTTGATGAAAAAGAAACAAATGTTGAATGAGAGATAAGTGAATTTTTTAGAAAGATCTAATAAAAAATAGAAGGAGCTATAAAAAAGCCCCTTTTATTTTTTATTATTCAGTATTTTTGAGGCTTTCGGAACTTTTTAAAACTAGTTTTCACTTTAAAAAAACTAATTTATTGCATTAAAAAATCAAATCATCCAAAATTTTTCAATAACCTTTTTGTTTTCGTTAATATTATAATTTAATTACATACATTTTTTTACCATAAACTGAATTACTTTTTCATTTGAAACCATTAGGATAGAAAAGTCCAAACGAAAAATATGAGGAATTTAAAGCGTTGTAGAGCCAACATATCATATTTGGTACATGAAACACTATATTTATCAATAAAGTGTGACATATGTTTGACAAACTTACAGGGGTTATAATTACAAAATATTGAAAATACTTGAAAATTTTGTTAATAAATAGTATAATGCTAGTATACATAATTAAGAAAGGAGGAGATATATTTAATATATCGTAGATTGTATGAGTAAAGTTGCAAATATGTTAAATATGCTAAGAATTTTAAAAGATGGAAAAAAGCACAAGATGAAGGATATATCAGAACAAATTGAAGTTTCACCACGAATGGTTAAACAGTATAAAAACGAATTAGAACAAGCAGGAATATATATAGATTCTAAAAGAGGAGTATATGGTGGATATTCTCTAAATGATGAATTAAATAATATAGATGTTGGATTGACGAGTCATGAATTAACAAAATTAAAAGAAATGGAAAGCTATTTTGATAGAAATAATGATTTCAAAGAAATAATTAGAAAGATATTTAATAGTTATGAAAAAAATATTACTGAGGATAATTCAAAAAAAATTAATAGAATTACAGAAACTGGCAAATTTGATTTAAAGAATATATATATGAATATGAGGAAAGCTATTAATGGAAGAAACAAGGTAGATATAAAGTATTTTTCAAATGAATCAGGGGTGAGTCAGAGAGTTATTCATCCAGCAGAAATGTTTTACTATTTAGATGAATGGTATGTTGCAGCATTTTGTGAAAAAAAGAATGCAATAAGATTATTTAAGTTAAATGATATAATAAGATATGAAGTTTTAGATAAAAAGTATGAAAATTTTGAGATAAAAAAGTAAAACAGACATAAATACTTCTTATTTATATGTTAAAATAAAATTATAAGCTTAATTATAAAAGATTAGGAGGGACTATATGGATTTATTAAGATATGCGGAAAATATTCTAAAAGAAAAAAATCTAGAAATCACAGAAGAAAGCCTAAAGATTGTAATTAATAATTTAAAAAAAAGGATAAACAAAAGATATCATGCTGTTTGTATAGGAATTGACGGAACATTGGAAAACATGGAGGAAACAGATGATGGAATACTAGAGGTTATATATAAATTATTAAATAAACACATTCCTATAGTTCTTATTACAGGAAGGGGAGAAAGTGGATTAAAAAAGTTCTTTGCTAGTATTTCCAATAGATTAATAAGGGAAAAAGGATTAAACAAAGAATTAATAAAAAATATTATTGCAGTAACTAACGATGGAGAAATTCTATTCTATACTTCTAAAATGGAGAATAATGGAAAAGATAATCAAACATCAATAAAACTTTTAGACAAAAGTAAATTACTTGTTGAGGAAAAAGATTTAGATGAAGTAAAGAAAATTAGAGAACATATAGCAAGTTTTTTTGACAATGGAATGCTTAATGTATATTTTAAAGACTCAAAATGTGAGTCATTAAGTAAGGATCTTGTTAGTTTTAGAATGGTGGTTGAAGACGAAAAATATTTAGAAAAAGTGCAACAATTTATTGAATATTTTATTAATTCAGAAAAGACAAGAAATCCAAATTCCAAAGTTGTTTATACAACAGGAAAATTTAAACATAAAAGTATATTTCAAATTTCGGTGGGAAGTAAAGGGGAAGCTCTAAAAATAGTTGAACGATTTTTAGGAATACCAGAAAACTCGATGTTGAGGATAGGAGACCAAGGAAATCGACTTGGTAGTGATTTTTCAATGTTAGATTGTGAACAAGGATATTCAGTTGATGTTTGTTCACAAAGTATAGATAATTGTTATCCAATATGTGATGAAGATGGAAACATATTGAAAGGTATTGAAGCAACTAAATATATTTTAAGTCATGAAAAAATATTGCCAACGGTATGTCTTAAGAAACCTGATAAAGAAAGATATACAAGACAATTAGCTCTTTCAGAAAAAAGTATCAATTTAGGAAAAAAAGAAATTATAAATAAATATAACAATATTATAAATGAGGTATTTGATATTAGCGAAGGATTTGAAAATGTTTTTGATAAAAAATCAGGAGCGATTACATTTGATGATTGGCAATGGGAATTAATAGATGATAATAATGAGCTAAAACAATTATTTAGTCATAAAATAAATGGTGGATATAGATATATACTTAATACAGATACTTCAAAATTGTTGAGAGGCTCAGACACATATTATTATTTTCTTGCAAATAAAGTTGAAAAAGTTCCAGATACAAGATTAATAATGGCATGGTTTATGAATTATATGGAATTTTTCAAAGAGGCTCGTTCAATAATGCAAAACTATAGAATAAAAGATATTCAAAATGATTTAAAATTGATTTTAGGTTTATTAGATAATATGCGAAATGTTGCACTAATAAATTTGAACGCATCTATTATCTCTGAATATCCTGAAAGCAAAAGTATTTTATTATCTCTTGATACATACATGAAAGATGATGGAATAAAAGAATGGTTTAATATATGTAATAATATATATGAACAAATGGAGAGTATTTGTTTTAATAAAAAAAGAAGAGATAACTATCCGCACGAAATATATGCAGTATTGGACAAGATAATAGAAAAATATCCTAAAATTGTAAGCAGAATTATAGCCAAAAATGATCCTGAATTAAATAAGAGGTGCTTTAGAACATACAGAGAAATTGATAATTTTATTGAAAATTTTATAACAATGAATTTGACAATAGAGAAATTAAAAGCAGAAAATGCAAAATTTTTAGATAGGGAGATAAATTTTTCTGGAATGATTTATGGAGGAATAGAATTACCATTACTAGCTAGAAGTATTCTAGCCAAACATCAATGTGATGTGGATACATCGGCTATATTAATAAAGAAAAATGGGTATAATCAACTACATTCTGATGTTTTTTTTGATGATTTAATTAGACAAGATATGAAAATTGTTAGTTCTCGAGATTATAGCCAAGGATTTAATGTTGTTTCAGATGATAATGTGTTAACAGGGGTTACATTGCAAGCTGCTATGGAATTACTTTTTTCTAAAGATATTTATATAAATAACCTGGCTGTTGTTAGATATCCATCAATAAATAGGATTGAGCATATGTTTGCTAAAGATAGAGGGGCAATAGATACTTCAAAGTTTACAACATATATAAAAGGATTAATTTTCCCATCTCCGTATTCGAAAATAAAACCACGGAGAGAGCTTTTTAGACGAATTGGGAATATTTAATAAATCAAGAGATAGAATATTAAGGTATTTATATAAAAATGGAAGATATGCACCAAATAGTGAAGTTGATAAAACTATAAATAAAACAGAAAGGGAGACACCTAGTGAGCGATAGGATGATAGACACTAATAAATATATGTAGGTGTATTTGCAGATAAAAATAGTGGAAAATTTAGCAAAGATGAGAAAAAAAACATCTTTAGAAGATTTAATTATAGAAAAATAGGAGGAAAAACAAATGAGAATTATAGGTATTGGAAATTTAGTAACAGATTATTATTACAAAGAAGGAGAATTTATAGGTGCATGCGGAGGGATGACATCTTTTAATATAATAGCAAATTTATCTTCGAAATTTGAAACATATGCAGTTGGAATTTGTGGGAATGATAGAGATGGAAAAATTGCTATAAAATCTCTTAATGACTTGAATGTGAATACTGATTATATTATAACTTCAGAGAAGCAAACTAGGTGCTTTAATATTAATATTAGAAAAGATGGTGTATCATCTAGAAAAAGATGTCCAATATGTGATAGAAAAAAATGGTATGATAAATCAACTAAAGACATACTACTTCCTGAAAAATTATTTGCTCGAGACGGTACTATAGCAATTTTTGACACATTAAATGAAGAAAATATGAGATTAGCGAATGAAACAAAAGAAAATAATTGCATAAATGCCATTGATATAGGCATGGTTGGAAGTTTAGAGGATTTGAGCAGAAACAAAATTATAGAAATGTTAAAAAGTAAATTTGATTATGTTCAGTTGAATGAACAAGTTGCTAAGTATTTAATAGAAAAATTTTCATTAAAAGATACAAAAGAATTAAATAGTTTCTTTTTGTCGAAATTAATAATTATTACATATGGTAAAAAAGGTGCGGAGTTCATATATGATAATAAAAACTACTTATATAACATGGAAAATCCATCTAATGAAGTGGACTCAACAGGTGCAGGAGATTTGTTTTTCTCAGTTGTGCTTGAACATATAATAAAAAATGACTTTAATATAAATAAAAGACTGCTAAATAAAATATATAAAGAAGCAATTTCAAAAACATCGCAATTAGTTGGAATGATAGGAGCAAGAGCTCTTGTACAACCTTTATATAAAGTACAACATGAACCAGGAAAATGTATATGTGGATTAGAGTTAGAAAAAACAATACAAACAAGAAAAAAAGTAAAAAAAATTTCTTCAAATGTATCTAACCTAAGTAAAAGAATTAAATCAGACTTCTCGAGTAATGCATACAATCAAGTTAAAAAAATGATAATTAATTTAAAAGGAAATACTATATTTTGTGGCACAGGAGGTTCGTATGCAGCAAGTTATTTTGCATCAAAAGTTGTAAATGTCACAAAGGGAATTTGGACGGAAGCTAATCTTCCTAGAGATATTATTTATAAAAATATAAAAGATATTAAAAATATTATAGCTTTTTCATATTCTGGTACTACGAATGATATTATAGAGATTTTAAATTATGGAAAAGATAAAAACAGGTATCTAATAACGAAGGGCAACATAGTAAATAATGAACTTGAAGTTATCTCATACTTAAATTCGAAAAGTAAAACAGTAAAAGAAAGAGGTTTTTTATCAATTGAGGGAACTATTTTTCCGGCTAGTTTATTTGCAAAATACTTTTTTAATCTTCAAGAACGAGAACAAAACTTTGAAGATTTTATACAAGATAGATTAAGTTATTGGCGTGATTATTTTAAAGATTATTTTAAGGAAAATGATATGAAAGCAATATTAAATAATAGAAGTATATTAGATGTTTTTTGTGGTGATTATACGAATACTGCTGCAGTAGATTTAGAATCTAAAATTGTGGAAACAGGTATTTATAGAGCAACATTTCACGAAAAAAAGAACTTTTCGCATGGAAGATTTATTTCACTAGAGCATTATAAACCAGACGCTATAATATATATGCAAACTAATGATAACAGTAAATACGAAAAAAAATTACTAGAATATTTAGAGTCCAAGGAGTGTAGCTTGATTTTGATAAAAACTCCATTTAATGGGGTGATTGGTGAATTTGATTTACTACTTGCTATGCAATTTTTTATAAAAAACATTGCTGATGTTTTGGATATTGATTTATCTAAACCATATTACAGTGAAGAGTCTATGGATATCTATAAATATAAAGGAGTGTTGAATTAAATGAATGTACTTTTCATAGAAGCAGAAGAAACATTCTATATGGATGTTAGAACTAAGATGCTAAAAAGATGGGTTTACTTAGGAGAAATTGCCACTTTTATAGAAAAAAAAGGTGAAAAAGTCAAGGTAATGGATTGTATAGAAAGTAAAATATCGCATTGTGAAATTTTAAAAGAAGTTGAAAACACGAAATATGACTTGATTTGTTGTCTTACGAGAATTGAGACTTTGAACTCTATGATCAAACTAATTCCATTATTAAAAACAGTATCTCCAAAAACAAAAATTTTAATTTATGGAGATATGCCTTGCATGTTTGAAAATTTTATAAAAGAAAATATAAATGGAATAGATGCAATTGTAAAAAGTGGGGATTGGGATCTAAGTATAGCAAACTATATAGATTATATATCTAAAAAAACTAATAAATTGTTTGGTATCCTTGTTAAGGAAAATGATGAGTGGAGAGATTATTCAAAAGAAAAAAGTATAGAAAACTTTAAGCATTGGTGTTTTACAGAATTAGATGAAGATTTGGTTAATGTGGATTTATACAAAAGTTTAAGAACAAATCAAGTAGTAATTTCTATTTCAAGAGGATGTCCTTATAATTGCAAATTCTGCTCTGCTGTTGCAACTTTCAAGAATAAAGACAGAAGAAAAGATATTTATGAAATTGTAGAATATATGAAAAAATATAAGGACCAAGTTAGTTTGTTCAAACTATTTTCACCAACATTTACGTATGATGAGAAATGGGTTATGGACTTTTGCAAATTAATAATTAAAGAAAATTTAAAAGTAAATTGGGAGGTTACATCTAGGCCGGATTGTCTTCAAAATGAAAATTTGATTAAAATCATGGCAGAAGCAGGATGCTCACAAATTTCCGTAGGTGTTGAAACAATTGATAGAATATCAAATATGGAATTAAACAAATTTAGAGATATAGAGTTATATGAAAGTAAGTTAGTTAATATGTTTAGCATTGCCAATAGATATAATGTTAAGATATATGTTTTATTAATGATAGGTATAAAAGGGCAGACCAAAGAAAATATATATAATAGCATTAAATTTTTAAAGAAAAATGGAAGCAGTAGAATAAAAATATCAGCATACTCTCCTAGGCAAGAACTGGTAAAAAAAGATAGTGAAAATAAACTAACAATAGAGGACATTAATAAGATGGATAAGAGAACATACATTAACTATTTGCCAAAAGGTTTAAGTAAAAAAGAATTTTTAGACTTAATTTATAATAATGAATTATTAAAGAAAATATAGGTGAATTTATGAGTATAATTGCAGTTGATTTAGATGGAACTTTGTTAAATGATAAAAAGAAAATTTCTAGTGAAGATAGAGAAACAATGAAAAAAATATGTAAGAATAACAATATTATTATTACATCTGGAAGATCGCACAGTGATATAAATAAAATATTGCTGGAAAATGAGATTGAAAAAATTGTTTTACCGTTAGTGATATGTAGAAATGGACAAGAAATATATGACATCAATAGTGGTAATATTTTATCCGAAGAATATATGCAATTTGAAACAATAAAAAAAGTTATAAAAATACTAGAAGAAAATCAAGTATATTGGTATTGCTTAAGTGCTGGTATAGTATATTGTAAAGAGTTAAAATTTAATTGCCTAAATTATCAAATGAACGGAAAATTTACTATGAATTTAATAAAAGATATAAATGAATTAGAATTACTTAATATAGAAAAATTTGTTGTAAATGAAATATCTAATATCAAGATGATAAAGATAAAAAAAATAGTTGAAAAAGAGTATGATGTAGAATTTATGAAATATGATTTAAATAAGAAATATAAAAAATTACAATTAAAAAAGGACTTGACAAAAATTAGATAGTCAATTTGTACAAAATATAATTATGAAAAAAGGAGTAAATAAATACACAGCATTGATAAAGTTAAAAGATTCGTTGAATTTATCAAATAGCATAATTTCATTTGGCGATGGATTTAATGATTATGAGTTGATAAAGCAAGCCACATTTGGAATTTGCATGAAGAATGGTAATGAAAAAATTAAGAATATAGCTAAATTTGTGACTAAAAGCAATAATGATAATGGTTTCTCTTTTGCAATAAATTATTTGCTAAAAAATGATTTATTAGATTGACAATAAAATGTAAAAAAATAGATAATTATTTTATTTCTTTAGAAATATCTCATGAGATAATTTTATAATAAGAACTATATTTTTCGCTAAGATGTAAAGAGATAGAAGGATTTAATATGAGAACGGCTGTGAATCTAATTCTTGAACAGGATATATACTTATTATTAAGAATGTTGATATATATAAAAGATCAAGTGATGGATGTTATATGCTTTTTAAATATATAAAAAATTCGATAAATGCTATTGAAACAAATAGTGCAGTAATTTTAATAGAGTAAACAATTTGGTCAAATATTATACAAAAAAATTGTAAGAAAAAAAAATATGCCTAGCAAGAGTTGCAAAAATTATGAGTTTGTTATTTATATATCAATAAATAATGTGATGAAGTACAAGCGTACTTAGATTGATTAGTTCAAGAAGAACAAACTAAAGAATGCACAAAAAATATAATTCAGATGTATTTGCTAATAAGCAGAAGAAACCAAATATTAAAGAAGAACATACTGAATTAATTGAATACAAAGAAAATATATTCAAAAGAATTTTAAATAAAATAAGACAATTTTTTCATATATAAAAAGAGCCAATAAAGAGTTTATTAAGGCTCTTTTTGGCTATTTGCATTTTATCACTTGAAATGAAAAATTTAATTTGCTATAATATGAATAAATTGATGAATGAGGAAGATAAAATGAAATATGGTTTAAAAGAAGAAGTATACAATAAAATATTAAGTATTGCGAAAGAAAATAAGCAATATAAGTTTATATTATTTGGTTCAAGAGCGAGAGGAAACTATAAAAAAGAATCAGACATAGATATAGCAATAAAAGGAAATATTATGACAGATGATAAATATAGAATAATAAATGAATTTGATCTTATAAATACCATTCATAAAATAGACTTAGTTTTTATCGATGAATTTACTAAGAAAGAATTAGTTGAATCAATTAATAATGAAGGAGTGGAAATAAAATGAAAAGATTTGAAGAAAGAAAACAAGACTTAGCAAATGCAACAGAAAGACTAAAAGAAGCATTACAACAAGAAGAAAATGATATAGTAATAGATTGCGTATTACATAGATTTGAATTTACATTTGAATTAGCATGGAAAACAATGAAAGATTTTTTAGAATACAATGGAATATCTGAAAATATAGGAAGTCCACGAGAGATATTAAGACGAGCATTTGAAAGTCATTTAATAGAAGATGGAGAAGAATGGATCAACATGATGCTTGCAAGAAATAGTTTATCACATTTATATGATGAAGAGACGTCTAGAAAAATTTATAAGGAAATAAAAGAAAACTATATAAAATTATTAGAAAAATTAAATCAAAGATTTGAAACATTACTATAAAAATAATAAATAAAAAGTAGTCAGTATCTAAATAGATGCTGGCTTTTTATGTGATATAAAATAAAAAAATCAATAAAAAAGAGGGAATTATGTAAAATTCGTCGAATAATATAATTATGCATAGAAGTATGTTCAAAAATATGTGTAGGAGTGGAGGAAAATGATACGATATAGTGATGAAATTATAGAAGAAGTAAGACAAAATAATGATATAGTAGACATCATTTCACAATATGTTCATTTAACTCGAAAAGGAAGAAATTATTTTGGGCTATGTCCATTCCATAGTGAAAAATCTCCATCATTTTCAGTATCACCAGACAGGCAAATTTTTCACTGTTTTGGGTGTGGAGTAGGTGGAAATGTCTACACATTTTTAATGAAGATAGAAGGAATAACATTTAAAGAAGCATTAGAACAATTAGCAGAAAGAGCTAACATACAATTACCAAAATTAGAAAACAATGCAGATACTGCAAGAGAAGAACTAAAAGCAAAAGTATACAAAGTTAATGAATTTACAGCAGAATTTTATCATCAAAATTTATACAAGCCAACATCCAAAATTGGTCAAGAATATGTAAAAAAGAGAAAAATGAATAAAGAAACTCTTGAAGCATATAGAATAGGGTTTTCAGGAAAATTTGATGAATTATATAAAGCACTAAAAGCACAAGGATTTGGAGAAAAGGAAATATTAGAATCAGGACTAGTTAATAAAAATGACAATGGAACATACATTGACAGATACAGAAACCGATTAATGTTTCCTATTTGTGATGTGAGGGGAAAAGTAATAGCATTTGGAGGAAGAATATTAGATGATTCCAAAATAAAAGATTCAAAATTTCCTCAACCTAAATATATAAACTCTCCAGAAAATGTTGTGTATAGTAAAGGAAGACATTTATTTGGATTAAATGTAGCAAAAAAAGATTCTGCCAAAAAACTACTAATAGTAGAAGGATATATGGATGTTATATCATTACATCAAAGAGGAGTAACAAATGTAGTAGGAGCATTAGGAACAGCATTAACAGAGCAACAAGGCTGGTTACTTAGAAAAAGTACAGAACAAGTAATACTAGGTTTTGATGCTGATGGTGCTGGACAGACAGCTATTGCAAGGTCAATGGAAATATTGCAAAAAATGGGATGTGATATGAGAGTATTACAGATAGAAGGAGCAAAAGATCCAGACGAATATATTGTAAAATTTGGAGAAGGCAGATTTAGATTGGCAATGGATAATGCAATATCACTAGTAGAATTTAAAGTAAAAAATCTAAAAAAAGATTTAAACTTAGAAAACACAGGGGATAAAATAAAATTCTTAAATGAAATAGCAAAAATACTTTCAAAAGTAGAAAACACAATGGAAAGAGAAATATACATAGAAAAAATAGCACAAGGGTATAATATATCAAAAGAAGCAATTTATGCTGAAGTTAACAAATTGATATATAATAATACCAAAGAAGATAAAGTATTGCAAAGTAGAGAAATAAAGCCAGTAAGAGAAAATATTAAAAACACAACAGAAATAGATGAAGATTTAAAAAGAAGAGAAAATACAATAATAGCTATTTTATTAGATTCAAATGCAAATATGTTTGCAAAAATAAAAGAACAAATAAAACCAGAAGATTTTAAAGATTCAGTAAATAGGAAAATAGCAGAGCAATTGTATAAAGAACTTGAAAAAGAAGACTGTAATATAAATAGACTAATAGATTCTTTTGATGAAGAAACTCAAAACCATATAACAATGGTAATGGCAACAGATTATGAAATAGATAATCTAGAAAAAGCAGTTGATGATATATTACAAAAATATGAGAAAGAAAAATTAGATAATAGAAAACAAGAGATTTTGAAACAATTAGAAATTGAAGAAGATGTAGATAAAAAGAAAGAATTAGGTAAAGAGCTAAGTAATATAATAATTACATTAGCTAAAATTAAGTAGGGGTGAATTTTTGTGGGGAATAAAAAAGATGAAAATCAATTAGAAATAGCTGAAATGGCTAAAGAAAAAGATGTGGTAAAACCAAAAATTAAGGTAGAAGAAAAAGCTGAAAATAAGACTGAAAAGAAAGAACAACCAAAAATAGAAATAAAAGATGAAAAACTTAAAAACATAGTAAAAAAAGCTAAAGAAACAGGAAAGATGACATATGAAGAATTAGCAAAAGAATTAGAAGATACAAATCCTGAACAAATAGATAAAGTATTTGATGCATTTGAAGAAATGGGAGTAAACCTTTTAAATGATGATTTTGAAGAAGAACCAGATATTGAAGATTTAAAAGAAGTTGAAAACTTAAAATTAGATGAAATAACAGATACAAGTTTTGAAGGGATAAGTGTAGACGATCCTGTAAGAATGTATTTAAGAGAAATAGGAAAAATTCCATTATTATCATATGAAAAAGAATTAGAATTAGCAAAAAGAATATTAAATAATGATGAAGAAGCAAAACAAGAATTAGCAGAAGCAAACTTAAGATTAGTAGTAAGTATTGCTAAAAAATATGTTGGAAGAGGAATGTTATTCTTAGACTTAATACAAGAAGGAAATATGGGATTAATCAAAGCAGTAGAAAAATTTGATTATACAAAAGGATTCAAATTTAGTACTTATGCAACATGGTGGATAAGACAAGCTATTACAAGAGCAATAGCAGACCAAGCAAGGACAATAAGAATACCAGTACACATGGTAGAAACAATAAATAGATTAATCAGAACATCAAGACACTTATTACAACAATTAGGAAGAGAACCAACCCCAGAAGAAATTGCAAAAGAAATGGACATGTCTGTTGAAAAAGTAATGGAAATTCAAAAAATAGCCCAAGATCCAGTATCTTTGGAAACACCAATAGGAGAAGAAGATGATAGTCACTTAGGAGACTTTATACAAGATGAAGATTCTCCAGCACCACATGATGCTGCATCATATACATTATTAAGAGAACAATTAGAAGAAGTAATGAGTACATTAACACCAAGAGAAGCAAAGGTATTAAAATTAAGATTTGGACTAGAAGATGGAAAAGCTAGAACACTAGAGGAAGTTGGAAAAGAATTTGATGTAACAAGAGAAAGAATTCGTCAAATTGAAGCAAAAGCATTAAGAAAATTAAGACATCCAAGTAGAAGCAAAAAATTAAGAGATTATATGAACTAAAATGAAAAAACTGTTGATTTCGACAGTTTTTTTTGGAAAAGAGGTTATATGAATATAGAAATTGTAACGCAAATTGCCATTGCAATAGGAATAGTAATTGGTTTTAGAATATTGAGTGCAGGAATAGCGAGTCTGATTATTAAAATTTTAACATCAAAAAATAAAGAAAAAAAGGATGTAAAGAAAAATCCATTTTATAGACCTATAAAAACAATATTCACTTTTGTTGGAATATATGTAGCATTAAGATTTATAAAAACTACAATTACAGTATCTCCAGAAATAGAAGCATTAATAGAAAAGATTATGAAAATAGCAATGATTTTATTTGTTGCAAAAGCATTTGGAGATGGATTAGATGATAGAAATGGAATAGTAACTAAAATTCAGAGTAGAAGCAGTAAAGAAATTAATAAAAGTACAGTAAATGCGGCATTAAGAGTTATTAAAGTTTTAATTTATATTTTTGCAGGATTTTTAATGCTTTCAGAATTAGGATATAATATTAGTGGATTTATTACAGGACTTGGAATTAGTGGTGTTGTAATAACTCTTGCAGCTCAAGATACGGCAAAAAGTATGATTGGTGGACTTGCATTATTTATAGATAAACCATTTAAAACTGGTGATTACATAAAGGTTGGCGATTATGAGGGAACAGTAGAAGATATAAAATTCAGAAGTACTAGCATTAGAACAATAGAAAATTCAGTATTACATATTCCAAATTCAGAAGTAGCATCTTTAGCAATTATAAACTATAGTGAAATGGAAAAAAGAAGATATTACACAAGATTAACTTTAGAATTAGATACACCACTTGAAAAAGTAGAAATGACAAGAAGAAAAATAGAAGAAATGCTAAGAAAGAGAGAAGATATAATTCAAGATGGTAGCATTAGTGTAAGATTTCAAGAGATTTCAGATAATGGATATGATATTATAGTAATGGCATATTTTTATGAAACAGGTTATTTAGAATATTTACATTGCAAAGAAGAAGTAAATTATAAAATAATGAACATATTACAAAATGAAAATGTTGAATTGGCATATAATACACAAACAATATATATGAAAAAGTAGCAAAACTTTCACAAAAAAGACATATAGAGTAAGTATAATAAAATAGTAAACAAAACTATGATGGAGGAAGAAAAGATGGAAGGAGCATATATTCTTGTAGTAGATGATGAATCAAGGATGAGAAAATTATTAAAAGATTTCTTATCTGCAAAAGGGTATAAAATTCTAGAAGCCGAAGACGGCGAAAAAGCAATTGAAGTATTTGAGGAAAACAGAAATAAAATTAAATTAATTTTATTGGATGTAATGATGCCAAAACTTGATGGTTGGTCAGTTTTAAGAAAGATAAGACAAGAATCAAATTTACCAGTAATAATGTTAACAGCTAGAGGAGAAGAACAAGACGAATTATTTGGATTTGAATTAGGAGTTGACGAATATATTTCAAAACCATTTAGTCCTAAAATTTTAGTTGCAAGAGTAGAAGCAATTATAAAAAGAGTGTATGGAGATACAAAACAAGCAAAGGATTATGATGGAATTGTAATTGACCAGGAAGGTAGAACGGTAACAGTAGATGGAAAGCCAATTGATTTGAGTTTAAGAGAATATGAATTACTAAAATATTTATTAGATAATGAAAATATTGCACTATCAAGAGATAAAATTTTAAACAATGTATGGAATTATGATTATTATGGAGATTCAAGAACAATAGATAGCCATATAAAAAAAATAAGACATAAATTGGGTAAAAAAGGTAAATATATAGAAACAATTAGAGGAATAGGATATAAATTTGAAATCAAGAAATGAGGAAAAATAACATGAGCGGTATAACTAAACAATTAAAAACCGTTAGAGGAAAATTGTTTTTTACATTGTGTGTTGTTGTCATATCTATAATATTATTTTTAATAATTGTAAATAAGTTTGTATTAGAAAAATATTATCAATATACTAAAAGTAATCAATTAAAATCTGCATATAATATGATTAATACATATTATAATGGAGGTTCGAAAATAACTGATTTAGATGAGGAATTAGACAAAATTGCAATAAAAAATAATTTTGATATAATTATAAAAGACAACAATGATAAAGCTGTATATTTGTCAAACAAAGACTTTTTATCAAGTGTAAGAATTATTATAGATTTTTGGGGACTTAATAAAGACCAAGAATATAAAGTTTTGGAAGAAACAGATAAATTAGAAATAAGGAAGATTAGGGATACAGAAACAAAATCCAATTATATATTATTATCAGGAAAACTAGATAATGGATATGGAACATATATTAGAATCCCAATCTCTTCAATACAAGAAAGTGTAAGAATTTCAAATAGATTTTTATATTTAATTGCTGGAATTGTAATAGTTGTTGGTGGAATAGCAATCATATATATAGCTAAAACATTTAGTACTCCAATTTCTGAATTAAATAGTATTGCTAAAAAAATGGCTAATTTAGACTTTAGTCACAAATACGTTGTTTCAGATGCAAATGATGAAATAGACGAATTAGGAAAAAGCATAAATTTAATGTCAGAGAAACTGGAAAAAACTATTAATCAATTGCGAAGTGCTAATATAGAACTTGAAAGAGATATTGAGCGAAAATCCAAAATAGATGAAATGAGAAAAAGCTTCATATCAGATGTATCACATGAATTGAAAACACCAATAGCATTAATCCAGGGATATAGTGAAGGCTTATTAGAAAATGTTAACACAGACCCAGAGAATAGACAGTTTTATGCAGAAGTAATACAAGATGAAAGCAACAAAATGGATAAATTAGTAAAGCAACTTCTTGAATTAACAAAACTTGAATATGAAAAGAGAGAATTTAACAATAGAGAATTTAATATTGTAGAACTAGAAAAAGAAATTGTTAGATCTTCAAAAGTAATGTTAGAAGAAAGAAAAACAGAAGTAATATTTGAAACAGAAGATAAAATTAATGTATTTGCAGATGATTTTTATACAAGTCAAATTATCACAAATTATTTAACAAATGCAATAAAACATGTTGAAAATATTGATGGTGAAAAATATATAAAAATAACTAATAAAGAATATCCTGAAAGAAATAAAGTTAGAATAACTGTATTTAATACAGGAGAGAATATTAGTAAAGAAAACTTATCACGTGTATGGAATAGATTTTTTAAAGCAGATGAAGCACGTAATAGAGAAGATGGTGGAAGTGGAATTGGACTTTCAATAGTAAGAGCTATTATGAATAATTACGGAAATGACTTCGGTGTTGAAAATAAAGATAATGGAGTTGAGTTCTACTTTGAAGCAGATATGAAAGAAATAGAAAAACAAGCATAAAAATAGCAAGATAACTTGCTATTTTTTATTTTTTACGATAAAATACAACAAGAAACGACAAGAAAAGGTGATAAACATGTATTTAAAAAGGCTAGAAATGCAAGGATTTAAATCATTTGCAGATAAAACAGTATTAGAATTCATGCCAGGAATTACAGCTGTTATAGGACCAAATGGTTCAGGAAAAAGTAATATATCTGACAGTATAAGATGGATACTAGGAGAACAAAGTATGAAATCATTAAGAGGAACTAAAACTCAAGATATCATATTTGCAGGCACACAAAGTAGAAAATCTTTGGGCTTTGCAGAAGCATCATTAGTATTTGATAATACAGATGGAACACTTCCAATAGAGTATTCAGAAGTAACTGTAACTAGAAAAATATATAGAAGTGGAGAAACTGGATATTATATCAATAAAGCTCCTTGTAGACTAAAAGATGTAGTAGAATTATTTATGGATACAGGAATAGGACGTGATGGCTATTCTATTATAGGACAAGGAAAAATTGATGAAATTCTAAGTAATAAGTCAGAAGATAGAAGACATATATTTGAAGAAGCGGCTGGAATTGTAAAATATCGTTCAAGAAAAGAAGAAACAGAGAAAAAATTAGAACAAACAAAGTTAAATTTGTTAAGAATAAATGATATTTTAACAGAAATCGAAGGAAATCTTGAACCATTGCAAATGCAAGCAGATAAAGCAAAAAAGTACTTGAATTTAAAGGAAGAGTTAAAAAATATAGAAGTAGGATTGTTTATTTATAATATTGAAAAATATAGACAAGCACTAGAAGAGTTAACAAGTGATGAAGAAATAATGAATTCAACTTTAAATCAAGAAGAAGGAAAACTAGAAAAAATCAAAATTTTAAAGGAAGAATTAAAAGACAGAATTGATGAAATAACTTTACAAATAGAGAATATGCAAAACATAGGTTTTGAAAGCCAAAAAGAAATAGAAAAACTAAATTCAAATATTAATTTAGCAGAAGCAAAAATTAAAAATAATATAGAAAATACTGAGTTATATCAAAAAGAAATAAAAGAGCTAGAAGAAAAGATTGAAAATCTAAAACAAGATATAGAACAGAAACAAAATAAAAAAGATAATTTAAAACAAAATAAAGAAAAATTTGAAAATGAATTAAAGGCAAAAGAAGAAGAATTAAAGAAATTGACAGAAAAGTTAAGTTCAAAAGAGATTGAAATAGAAGCAAAGAAAAAGCAAGTTGAAGAAAACATAGATAAAAAATATGAATTGCAAACTGAAATAAGTACACAAACGGCTAATATAGATAATATTGAAAAAAGACAAAAACAGATAAAGCAGGAAATAGATACCAATATTTTGAATTTAGATAGAACGAGAATGAAAAGAGAAGATATTGCAAAAGGTTTTTATCAAATAGAGAATAATAGAAACAAAGTATTAAAATCAATTGAAAATATAGATAGTCGAAAACAAGAAATAGATAAAAAGATAAAAGAATTTGATTTGCAGATAATTAATAATACAAATGATATGAGAATGAAACAATCAAGATATAATTTTTTAGTTGAAACAGAGAAAGAAAAAGAAGGTTATATTAAAAGTGTAAAATCTCTTTTAATTGATTGTGAGAAAATAAAAGAACTTGGAAAAGGAATGCATGGAGTTTTAGCAAATATTATTTCTGTGCCAAGTGAGTATGAAACTGCGATAGAAATGTGTTTGGGAGCTAGCTTGCAAAATATAGTTACAGATACTGAAGAAGATGCTAAGAAATTGGTAGAACATTTAAGAAAAAACAATTTAGGTAGAGCATCATTTTTACCAATTACATCTGTAAAAGGGAAAAAGCTTGACAGCATAAAAGGAAAAAAGATAGGTGTAGTAGGAGTGGCTTCAGATTTAGTCAAATTTGATAAAAAATATGAGCAAATTATATTCAGCTTATTAGGCAGAACCGTAGTTGTGGACAATATGCAAAATGCAATAAATCTTGCAAAAGAAAATAATTATTCATTTAGAATAATAACAATTGAAGGTGATGTAATAAATCCATCAGGAGCAATTACAGGTGGATCTGTTGCCAAAAAAACAGTAAATATTTTAGGAAGAAGTAGAGAAATTGAAGTTCTTGAAAAAGAATTGAAGGGATTGAAAAATAAGATTTCTAAATTAGAGGAAGATAAAGAAAAATATGTAGATTCATCAGAAAATATTATAGAGGAAGTTCAAAGTTTAGAAAAACAATTACAAGAAATAGATATTACATATGCAACAGAAAAACAAAGAATTATATCAATTGATGAAAATATAGAACAAATTCAAAATCGAATAGATAAATTGAAAGAAGAGGTAGAAAAGACCGAAAAGAGCAAAAATGAAACATTAGCAAGTAAACAAAAAAATAAAGAATGCATTGAAAAAATGAGCAAACAAAATGAAGAGGACCAAAAAATAATAGATGAATTTTCAAATGCAAATAAGGAAAGTCAAAAATACATAGATGATTTAAATTTAGACATTACAAATTTAAAAATATCAGTTTCATCTTTTAATGAAAGCGAAGTTTCTATTCAAGAAATGACAGAAATGATAATGAAGGAAATAGAGACACATACTAAGAATAAGAATAATAAAAGTTTACAAATAAAGAATGCAATTTTAGAAAATGATAAGCTAAAAATAGAAATAGAAAATACAAAACAAGAAATAGAAAAAGTAAAATCCAAAGTTTCAAATAGTGGCGAAAACATTGACAAAATGAAAAAAGAAAGAATAGAAAAAAATGAAAAATTGAGCAAGAAAGAAGAAGAACAAACTGAACAGTTTAAGAGGATTGAAGAGTTAAAAGCTCAAATAACAAAGATAGAAGTAAAGAAAACTAAAACAGAAGAAGATATTACAGATGTAATAAACAAAATGTGGGAAGAATATGAGCTTACTCCAAATAATGCAGGAGAATATCAAAAACCTGAAAATGTAGCAGTTACGCAGAGGAGAGTAAATGTCTTAAGAACTGATATAAAAGAACTTGGAAGTGTAAATGTTGATTCTATTGAAGAATACAAAAAATTAAAAGATAGATATGATTTTATGTGTGAACAAAGATTAGACTTAGAAGATACAATGTCAAAATTAAGAAAAGTAATACAAGATATGACAGAAACAATGAAACAACAATTTAAAGAAAAATTTGAGATTATAAATAAAAATTTTGGAGAAGTATTTAAAGAATTGTTTGGCGGAGGAATGGCAGAGGTAACTTTGACAGATGAAGAAAATATTTTGGAATGTGGAATTGATATTACTGTTCAACCACCAGGAAAAAAACTTCAAAATATGACATTGCTTTCAGGAGGAGAAAAGGCATTTACGGCCATAGCATTACTATTCGCAATTTTAAAAATTAATCCAGCACCATTCTGTGTTCTTGATGAAATTGAAGCAGCTCTAGATGATGTTAATGTATACAGATATGCTGAGTATTTGAAAAAGTTTGCAAAAGAAACACAATTTTTAGTTATTACTCATAGAAAAGGTACAATGGAAGCGGCAGATACTGTTTATGGAGTAACTATGGAAGAAAAGGGAATATCAAAATTGCTTTCTATGAAATTGAAATAGTTAAGGAAAATGGGATCTATAAAGATAGACCCCATTTTTATATAGTTCTAAAAATTCCAACTAAAATTAAAATAATGCTAGAAAATATAGCCAATGTATGTTCAGAGATATTAACATATTTAATAATGCTATTTGCAATCCAATTACCACAATTAATAAAAATAAGCTGAAAAGAGGCGACAAGAAGAGGCAAAATAATGTCATTAATACCAATAATGCCTGAACCGATACCTACACAAGCAGAATCAATAGAAAGAGCTAAACCAAGGAA
>OBAH01000649.1_pt1 | contig 26073 bp, 18 predicted proteins | sample 1517491 | NCBI WGS metagenome assembly OBAH01 (sample SAMN04571697, study PRJEB22368) | human gut metagenome | biome: human gut; material: stool | host: Homo sapiens | place: Luxembourg | collected 2012-08-03
ACCGCCGCCCCGGCCACACGGTGGCCTACATCGGGGCGGAGTTCTGGGACAGCGTCAAGCGCACCCCCTTCGTCATCGCGGTGCGGGTGGAGTCCGAAGGCCCCATGCAGGAGCTGCACCCCGGCGACCAGACATGGTATATCTCCGAGGATGGCTGCACGCTGGAACAGCTGCCCTTCATCGACCCGCGCACCGGCGCGCCCAGCGCCAAGGAGGACTTCAAGCCCGAAACGGGCCGCCTTTCCTACACCCGCAGCCCCAGCGAAGCGCGGGACCGCATCTGCCGTGCGCTGGGCATCGGGCGCGCCTCCAGCCCCTTGGGCAAAAAGTTCAACGAGGTGTTCCAGATGGGCACCAGCATGGACGAGATCCCGAACTTCCGGGAGTTTTTGTACCAGTACATCCTGCCCCAGCCGGAGCTGGACCTCGACGCTTTGCAGGGGGACCGGCTGGAGCTGGAAAACCTGCACGCCGTGCTGGCCGAAGCCCAGACCCGCGCCGACGCGCTGAACGAGATCGTGAATTTTGGCCGCGAAGCTGCCGAGAAGCAGACCCAGGCCCTTGTGAACCGGGGCGCGGCGCTGCTGGCCCGCTCTGCTGCCGACGGCGGTGAGCAGGCCGTCTGGCAGGAACGTCTGGACGCAGGACGCCGCCAGCTGGAACAGCTGAACGCCCGCTACGCCGACGCGAAAAACGCCGAAGCCGAAGCCCGCCGGGCGTACCTTTCTGCCCACAGTGCCGCCGGGGACAGCGGCGAGGGCCGGGCACTGGATGCCCTGAGCGAGGAGCTTTCCCGCCGCAAAACGGCGCTGGACGCTGCCGCCCGCAAGGCTGAAAAGGCCGAGAGCGCCCTTGCCCGCACCGGCAGCCTGCTGGCCGTGCTGCGCCGCAGCGGCTTTGCATCTGGCGTCAAGGCCGAAGAACTCACCGCCGACACTCTGCCGCAGCTGACCGAGTGGCTCACCGCGCAGGAAAAGCCGCTGGAAGAAGCCTACTTTGCCGCCCGCCAGAACACTGCCGCCCTGCAGAAGGAGCAGGCCGCGAAGCGTGCTGAGCTGGACGCCGTCTCCGGCGGCAAGTGGGTCTACCCCCACGGCGACGCCGCCACCCGCGTGCGGGACGCCGTGAATGCCGAACTCAAGAGCCGCGGCATGCAGCCGGACGCGAAGATCTTCTGCGAACTGCTGAACGTGGAGGACGAGAGCTGGCAGGACTGCGTGGAAGCCTGCCTTGGCGACCGCCGCTTTGATATCCTTGTGCCGCCCGCCCACTACGAAGCCGCCAAGAGTGCCTTCGTGGCCCTGAAAGAGAAAGTTGGCCCCATCAGCCTGCTGGACACCCCGGGCATCCGCAAGGCCAACCGCCGCGCGGATAAATACGGCCCGGACAGCCTTGCCGCGCAGGTGTCCAGCGAAAACCCGCTGGCCGCGCAGTACGCCGAGACCATTCTGGGTCGCATCGTCTGCTGCGACACCCCCGATACGCTGGAACAGTACCCGGACAGCGCCACGAGGGACCTTCTGCGCCACCACCCCTTCCGTCTGGAACGCCTGCGCACACCGCAGCGGTATATTGGTCTGGACGCCCGCCGCGCCCGGGCCGGTGCACTGGCGGCGGAGCTGGAAGCCCTCGGCGAGACGGCCCGCACTGCCGCCCAGACCGAGCAGAACCTGAAAGCTGCCTACAACCAGTACCAGACCCTTTTGCGCGGCACCGCGCTGGACGAACTGGCCGCCCTGTGGGATGCCCGTGCCGCATTGACTGCCGCACAGAAGGCTGTGGCCCAGCAGGAAGCAAAGCTCACCGAGTGCCGCGAGAACCCGCTGCTGCAGCAGCTTTACAAAGAGGAAGAAGCCCGCGAAGCCGCGTGGGAGGCCGCCCGTGCCGCCGTGGAGCAGGCCGGTGGCGACATCCGCGTGTGCGAAAAGCAGATCGCTTCCTGCGAAGCGGAGCAGGCCAAGGCAGGGGAGACGGCACAGCAGAGCGCCGATGCCGCAAAGAGCTTCTTTGCCGCGCACCCGCTGGTGGAGCCGCTGGCCCGCTCCCGGATGCTTGCCCTCGCCCCGGCAGACAAGCCCCGCGCCGCCGCGCAGGCCGCCGAAAAGGCACAGGCCAAGCTGGACGATGCGCTGGCCGTCTACCTGACCGGTACGCTGGAACCGGCCCAGAAAGCTTACAACGAGCACTATGTGTGCGATTACCCGCTGGGCCTTGCGGGGCTTGACCAGTACCGTGCCCAGCACGAGAGCCTTGTGCGCATCGACCTCGAGCGCTACGCCGCCCGTCTGGAACAGGCCCAGCGCGACTGCAAGGACCGCTTCCGCAAGGATATTTTGTTCCGCATGAAGGACGATATCTTCAACGCACGCCGCCAGTTCCGGGAGCTGAACAAGGTGATGGAACAGCTGACCTACGGCGAAGAAGTCTATCGCTTTGAGCTGGAGCCCAGCCGCGACCCGCAGCTGGCCGCGTTCTATCAGGTCATCGTGGATAAGGGCAACCAGCAGATGACCGAGGGCGACTCGCTGGACAACCTTGCCGCCACCGCCGACCCGGCCTACGAGCGGCAGGTGGACGCGCTGATGGAAAAGATCATGGCCGATGTGGACGAGAACACCCGCGCCCGGCAGGAGGGCCGCACCGGCGGTGCCACCCTCTCGGATTATGTGGATTACCGCACCTATCTGGATTACGACATCAAGGTGACCAACCGCGTCACCGGCCAGCAGGCATACCTCTCCCGGGTCAGCCGCGATTCCTCCGGCGGCGAGAATCAGGCCCCCTTCTATGTGGCCATCTGCGCGTCTCTGCTGCAGATTTACGAAAAGAGCGAGAACAGCATCCGTCTGGTGCTGCTGGACGAGGCCTTCAGCAAGATGACCAGCGACCGCATCCGCCCCATGATGGAGCTGTTCCGCCGCCTGCAGCTGCAGGTGCTGCTCATTTCCACCGTGGAAAAGAGCACCGCCATCCAGCCCTACTGCGATATCACCTATTCTATTGTGAGACATGGCGATGCCAATGCCATTGCACCGTTTATCCGCCTTGCGGCGGAATGATGTGCGCATTGCATGCGCAATGATGTCTGCCTGCGGCAGATGATGTGCTGCGCAATGATGTTCCGGCTGCGCCGGAAATGATGTGCCCTGCGGGGCATAGGAAAGGAGTACCGATGCGGGAAGATAAACTGGCAGAACGCTCCATGGAGTTTGCGGTACAGATCATTGAATTGACAAAGACGCTGCGCATGAGAAAAGAATTTATCATGGCAAACCAGATCGGACGTTCCGGTACATCCATCGGTGCAAATATCCGTGAGGCACATTATGCGCAAAGCCGCGACGATTTTGTTTCCAAACTGGAGATCGCACTGAAAGAAGCAAATGAAACAGATTATTGGCTGGAGCTGTTATTTCGTACCGGCTATCTGCCTGACCAACAGTTCCGGCAGCTGCGGGCACAGTGTGTGGAGCTGCGAGTGCTGCTGATTGCATCCTGCAGAACCGCCAAACAGAAGCCGCATAGCTGACCGTACTTTGAATGTGCGCCAGCACACATCATTTTGCGCGCAGCGCAAACATCATTGTGCAGCTGCATCATTTCTGCGCAGCAGAAACATCATGTAACAAAAAAGAAGCACGCTTTTGCGTGCTTCTTTTTTGTTATCTCAGCGGCAGCACATCTTCATCTTCATTGATCTCGTCCATCATCCCATCGGCAAAGTACCATGCTTTGCCGTACAGCGCCTCGCTGCCGTCGGCGCACAGGATATAGGAGCCGTCCGGCAGGGCGAGGAAGTGCCGCTTTTTGCTGTCGGCAAGGGCAATATACTCCACCTTCTGCCCGTCGAGCACATGCTCCCGGATGAACTGATAATGCGGCAGGATGCGGGTCTCGGTGAGGCCCAGACCGTTCAGCCAGCGGGAATAGTGCGGGTCGGCGGCTTCGCCCGGTTCTTCCGGTGCGGCATAGACGATGCGGGCCGCGTTCATGCTGCCGGCGCTCACGCCCATCACGATGCCGTGGTAGCTGTGGAACAGCCCGGCCAGCCCGATGCGGGCAAAGAAGTGGTTCTGGGTGGGCACATGCCCGCCGCACAGCATCACAAAGCCGCTCTGGGGCAGAAGAGAACCGATCTCCTCGGCATTGCGGGCATCGCAGGGGATGAGCGCCGTCAGGGGCAGGTGGGCGTTCGCAAAGCTCTGGGCAAACACCCGGCACATCTCGTCGTTCTGCTCGTAGGCATAGGGGTCTGCCGCAATGGCAAGGCCCAGCACGGCGTGATCCGGCCAGACGGCCCGCAGGTTCGCCACAAAGTGGTTGCGGGTGTCCAGCACCGGAATATCCGGCCCCGGCTCAAAGGGGCAGCCGCTGGGGCTGCTGGTCAAAAACAATGTCATAATGATTCCTCGTAAAACAGTGAATAAAGGCTGTGTCCATTCTAGCACGATTTGCCGTCCAGCGGCAGAGCCAGAATCACCAAAAAAATCCCCCGCTTTTCGCCGTTTCGCAAAAAGCAGGGGAGAAACTTACACCTTGCGGTAATGGAACACCTTGTCCTTGGTAAGGAGCATGGCGGCGCTCACGGCCAGAGCCGCCAGCTCGGCGGCGGTGACGGCCAGCCAGATGCCGTCGATGCCCAGCAGCATCGGCAGGACGATGATGGCGATCACCTGGAACAGCATCGTGCGCAGGAAGGAGATCAGCGCACTGGTCACGCCGTCGCCCAGCGCCGTGAAGAAGGAGGACGCGTACACGTTGAAGCCCATGATGAGGAAGCTCAGCGCATACAGCCGGAAGGCCCTGTTGGTCAGCGCCAGAAGGCTGGCGTCGTAGCCCACGAAGATGCGGGAAACATAGGGGATGAACACCATGGAAATGCCGGTCATGACCACAGCCACCACGCCGATGAGCCGCAGGCTCTTGGAGTAAAGGTTATGCACCTCGGCGTGGTTGCGGGCACCGTAGTGGAAGCTGACGATGGGCGCACTGCCCACGGCGTAGCCCACGAACACGGCCACGAACAGGAAGGCAGCGTACATGATGACGCCGTAAGCGGCCACGCCGTCCTCGCCGCCCAGACGCAGCAGCTGGTAATTATAAAGGATGTTCACCAGCGACATGGAAAGGTTGGTCATCAGCTCGGAAGAACCGTTGATGCAGGCGTCCCGCAGCACACTGCCGTAAACTTTGGTTTTGCACAGGTGCAGGCGGCTCGTGTTGCTGTGGTCGATGAAGTAGAACACCGGCAGCACGCCGCCCACCAGCTGGCTGATAAAGGTGGCGATGGCAGCACCCTCGACGCCCCAGCCCCAGACGCCCACCATCAGCACGTCCAGCACCATGTTGGTGCAGCCTGCACCAACGGTGAAGTAGAAGCCGAGATGCGGCTTTTCGGCGGTGACGAAAAAGCTCTGGAACATGTTCTGCAGCGCGAAGGTGGGCAGCGACACCATCAAAATGCGGCCATAGCGCAGGGCGTAATCCAGCAGTTCTCCTTTGGCACCCAGCAGCACGGCGATGGGCCGCAGGAACACGATGCCCAAAACGGCCAGCACGCTGACCGAGACAAGGGCTGCCAGCATGAACATGGTAAAATAGCGGTCGGCCTTTTTCTGGTCGCCCTCGCCCAGCGTGATGCCCACGATGGCGCTGCCGCCGGTGCCCAGCATGAAGCCGATGGTGCCCAGCAGCATGGGCAGCGGCATGATGAGGTTGACCGCCGCAAAGGCCGTTTTGCCCACGAAGTTCGACACGCACAACCCATCCACGATGCCGTAGATGGAGGTGAACAGCATGGTGCCGATGCAGGGCAGCACGAACCGCAGCAGGCGGGAGTAGGTGAAATGGTCAGATAATTGGATTCTTTGCTTTGCCATGAAAAGTCCTTTCAATAAAACTTTGGTCATTCTTCGGGGCACTGCAAAAGGCCTTGCAGCTCCCGTTCAAAAAAGATGCACTGTTTTTCGCTCAGAGCAACCAGCGTCCTGCGGTCGGAATCGGCCAGCTGCAAAAGGCTGCGCTTCTCTGCCATCAGCAGCGGGGTGATCGCCTTGTGGCAGAAGGCCTCGCCCGCTGCCGTCAGCCGCACAGCTTTGCCGCTGCGGGCTCCGGGCCGCTGCTCCAGCTGCACAAGGCCCTTTTTCACAAGACCGGAGATGGTAAAATTGATGGTCTGCTTGGGGTACATCCACAGCGAGCAGATATCGTTCTGCGTGAGAATGGTGTCGGCCTCCCACAGGGAGTAGAGTACCCACAGCGCCGGGTCGGACAGACCGCAGTGCACAGCATAGGCGTGGTATTGCTCGTTCATGCGCTTGCAGAACTGGTTCAGCGCGATATTCTGCGCCTTTACTTCAGAGTCCATTCCCTCACTCCTTCCTATAGTCCAAGATTGGATTTTGCCAGCTGGGACAGTATAAATCCAAAATTGGACTTTGTCAAGGCTGATCTGCGGCAAAAAATAAAGTTATTGGGCCAAAGTTTAAGATTTGTCTATTTTCTAAATGCATCAAACCTGATAAAATGATAAATGTTCAAATTTGAAGGAAGGAGCTTTCCTGTTTTGCTGAAACGATTCTATACCGCCATCGTGCGCCGCCGCAAAGCGGTGCTGACGCTGTTCGCGCTGGCGGCTGTGCTGTGCGTGTTCGCCATGCGGCAGGTGCAGGTGGATTACGACATCAACGACTACCTGCCGCCGGATTCCCCCTCCACCACCGCCATCGAGGTGATGAACAGCGCCTTCACCGGCGGCATCCCGAACATGCGCGTCATGGTGCGGGATGTGACCATCCCTGAGGCGCTGGCGTACAAGGAAAAGATCGCCGCCATCGACGGCGTGGCGTCCGTCACCTGGCTGGACGACAGTCTGGACGTGACGGTGCCCCTGCAGATGCAGGACACCGACACCGTGGAGACCTATTACAAAGACAGCTGCGCCCTGTTCACCGTGACGGTGGAGGACGCCAAGCGTCTGGAAGCTGTGGATGCAGTGCGTGAGCTCATCGGCGAGGACAATGCGCTGGCGGGCACGGCGGTATCCACGGCCGTTGCCACCAACTCCACCGTGACGGAGGTGGCAAAAATTGCCGCCATCGCGGTGGTGTACGTGCTGTTCATCCTGATCCTGACCACCGACTCCTGGGCCGAACCCGTTCTGGTGCTGGCAGGCCTTGGGACGGCCATCCTCATCAACAACGGCACGAACCTCATCTTCGGCACCATCTCCTTCGTCACCAACGCGGCAGGCAGCATTTTGCAGCTGGCGGTGTCGCTGGATTACTCGGTGTTCCTCATCCACCGCTTTGCCGAGTGCCGGGCGGCAGACCCGTCGGCCAGCCCCGAGGACTGCATGGTGGATGCCCTGTGCAGATCCACCGGCTCCATTTTGTCCAGCGGCCTGACCACGGTCATCGGCTTTCTGGCGCTGGTGCTCATGCAGTTCCAGATCGGCCCGGACCTCGGCCTTGCGCTGGCAAAGGGCGTGGTGCTGAGCCTTGTCACCGTGTTCACCTTCATGCCTGCGCTGACGCTGGCGTGCTACAAGTGGATGGATAAGACCCACCACAAGCCGCTGCTGCCCAGCTTTGATAAGTTCGGCCGCTTTGTCTCCCGGGTGATGCTGCCCATGGCGCTGGTGCTGGCGATCCTGATGGTGCCCAGCTATCTGGCTTCCAACTCGAACCAGTACCACTACGGTGCGGCCCATATGTTCGGCACCAACACCCGTCTGGGCGCGGACACCGCCGCCATCGAGGAAATTTTCGGCAAGAGCGACACCGATGTAGTCCTCGTGCCGGAGGGCGACACTGCCACGCAGGCCGAGCTTTCAGATGCGCTGCACGCCATTCCGGAGGTGACCGGCGTGCTTTCTTATGTGGACAACGCGGGCGCTTCCATCCCGCCGGAGTTCGTGCCCGCCGATGCCCTCAAGCTGCTGGTCTCCGGCGGCTACACCCGCCTTGTGCTTACCGTGGACGCCGACACCGAGGGTGACGCGGCCTTTGCGCTGGTGGAGACCGTGCGTGCCACGGTGCAGCAGTATTACCCGGACAATTATTATCTGGCCGGGCAGGGCGTGAGCACCTACGACCTGATGGACACCATCACCGCCGACATGGTCAAGGTGAATCTGCTGGCCATTGGTGCGGTGTTCCTGATTTTGCTGCTCATGAAGCGGCAGCTGCTTCTGCCCATCATTCTGGTGCTGAGCATCGAGACGGCCATCTGGATCAATCTGGCCATCCCGTATTTCCGAGGCCAGTATGTGTTCTATATTGCGTACCTCATCATCAGTTCGGTGCAGCTGGGCGCCACGGTGGACTACGCAATCCTGTTATCGGACCGCTATCAGGAGTTCCGGGAGATCTTGGGCCGCAAAGAAGCCGTTGCGGCCACCGTGTCGGCCGTGACCACCTCGGTGAGCACCACCGGCAGCGCCATGGCCGTGGTGGGATTTTTGATGGGGGCCATCTCCACGAACCAATTGCTGGGCCAGCTGGGCAACTTTTTGGGCGTGGGCAGTCTGGTCTCGCTGGCCATCGTGCTGCTGGCCCTGCCGGGCTTTTTGTACCTGGCCGACCCGCTCATTATCAAGGAGAAAAAACAGCCGAAGGAGGCTTAACGGATATGAAACAGCAATTTGTGCGCCGGGTGTCGGCGCTGGCGCTGGCCGGGTGCCTGCTGGTGGGCAGCAGCCTGCTGGCCTTTGCCGCGGCATCCACCGCGAAAGAAGAAGTGATCTATGCAAATCTGACGGCCTCCGGTGAGGTGACCGGTGTGTATGCCGTCAACAGCTTTGCGGTGCAGGCGGGCGACACCGTCACCGACCACGGCAGCTACACCGCCGTGCGCAACATGACCACGAACGATGCCGTCAGCCAGAGCGGCGACACCGTCACGGTGAACGTGACCGAGGACGGCAAGCTCTATTATGAGGGCACCATGGACGCCGCCACGGCGCTGCCCTGGGTCGTCAAGCTGACCTATACGCTGGACGGGCAGGAAATTTCACCCGACGAGCTGGGCGGCAAGAGCGGTGCCCTTGCCATCCGGCTGCAGGTGAGCCGTGACCCGGACTGCACCGGAGACTTTTTTGACAAATACGCCCTGCAGGTGACCATGAGTCTGGACACTGACCTTGCCCGAAACATTGAAGCCCCGGGTGCCACCGTGGCGAACGTGGGCAGCAAAAAGCAGCTGTCCTACATCCTGCTGCCGGGCGCGGACAGCGATGTGACCGTCACCGCCGACGTGACCGATTTTGTCATGGACGCCGTCTCGCTGAATGGCGTGCGGCTGAACCTGAACCTTGACCTCGGGGACGTGGACCTGACCGGCATGCTGGACCAGCTGCAGAACGGCTCGGTGCAGCTGGACGACGGTGCCAACGCCCTGGCGGACGGTATCGCACAGGTGCAGGCGGGCATTGATACCCTGAACGGCAATTCCGGTGCCTTGACCGGCGGTTCCGCGCAGGTGCGCGCCGCCCTCACCCAGATGCAGACCGCGCTGAACGGCATCTCGGCTTCCACCGACGAGCTGAACACCCTGCTGGACGCATCCACCCAGATCAAAAACGGCATTGCACAATTGGACGAGGGCGCGGCCCAGCTGGAACAGCAGGTGAGCTTTGAAGCTTACAAAGCCATCCTCAAGGAGAACGGCCTCGACCTTGACGTGGTGAAGGACGGCAATGCCAAAGCCATCGCCCAGCTGGAACAGCTCTCCAAGCTGATGCCGCAGCTGAAAGATGTCATTCTGCTGCTGCAGGGCTCCACGGCCAACATCGACGCGATGCAGACCTACCTCGACACGGTCAACGGAGGCATTGCCCAGCTGCACGAGGGCAGCAGCACCCTGAACAGCAGCTACGGCGAATTTGACGCGGGCGTGCAGCAGCTGGCCGGTGTGCTCACCGGGATGCTGGGCAATCTCTCGGTTCTCACCGACGGCGTGAACCAGCTTGCCAGCCAGTACGCGAAGCTTGACGACGGCCTGAACGCCTACACCGGCGGCGTGGCCCAGTTGAAAGCAGGTGTTGCTCAGCTGGCCGAAGGCGCTACACAGCTGACCGGCGGCACCGGCGAGCTGCGGGACAACGTCTCCGGCATCGACATGGGCGATGAGCTGGACAGCCTGCTGGCAAGCCTTTCCGGCAGCGGGGAAGCAGTGAGCTTCACTTCGGCGGAGAACACCGACGTGAGCGCGGTGCAGTTTGCATTGCAGACTACTGCCATCACCGCTCCGGAACCGGCTGCCGAGCCGGAAGCGGAGCCTGTGGTGCTCAACTTCTGGCAGAAGCTGCTCAAGTTGTTTGGACTGTATAAGGGATAATAAGCAAAAAGAAGCCGTGCACTGCACGGCTTCTTTTGTTATTCAAAATGATATTCCACCAGCTCACAATTCTTGATGCCTGCCATGGCGTATTCTTCATTCGTCATGTCGTAGAAATAGGACTGCACCACCCGGGCGATGCCGTTGTGGGCCACCAGCAGATAAGTTTTATCGGTGTCGGCCTTCAGCTCGTCCAGCAGGTTATAGATGCGCTGGGCCAGCTGCATCATGCTCTCGCCGCCGTCGTACCGGTCGGCAAAGTGGGTCTTGGAAACGCGGAACTCTCCGCCGTTGCGGGGCGTGCCCTCGTATTTGCCAAAGCACTGCTCCCGCAGGCGTGGCTCACACCGGGCGGGCAGGCCGGTGGCGTCCGCAATGGCCTTGGCGGTGTCGGCGGCGCGGGACAGGGGAGAGTACAAAATTTCGTCGATGTGCACCCCGCTGGCTTTCACTCTCTCGCCCAGTTGGCGCGCCTGCTGGCGGCCCCGCTCGGTGAGGGGGCTGTCGGTCATGCCGCAGATCTTGTTTTCAACGTTCCACACGGTCTCGCCGTGGCGGGTGAAATAAATTTTATGCATGGGCACTCCTTACTTGCTGTAGCCTGCTTCGATCTCCCGGATGCGGGTGTAGAAAAAGTCGTTGGCAGGGGTGGGCAGGCCGTATTTCTTAGCCCGCTGGCGCACTACGCCTGCGAACTCGTCCACTTCGGTCAGACGCTTTGCCAGCACATCCTGCCGCATACTGGGCATTCCCTCGGGGTTAAAGGTGGGCATCATGGCGTCGAGGAACTTCACGTCGTTGTCCGGCGGCAGGGGCACGCCCTCGAGGTTGGCAAGTTTTATCACTTCCTGCATGGCTTTGCGCATCATGTCCTGTGCTTCGCCGCTCTGGCGCAGGCCGCCGTAAGGCAGGTCGAAGGCAGCAGCGGCCTGATTCAGGCCGTCGTTCACCATCAGCTTGTTCCACTGCTTATAAAGGATATCACTGCAGGGCTCGTTGGCAATGCCGCAGGCGTCCAGATAGGCGGCTACGGCCTGCACGCGGGGCGTCATTTCGCCGCTGCGCTCGCCAAACTGAATTTTGCCCGCCTGATTGAACACCAGCGTGCGCCCGGTGCGGGTGGCATCCATGCCGATGGCCACGCTCCACAGGGTGTGGCCGGGGTAGGCGGCTTCAATGTGCTCCTCGCTGGTGATGCCGTTCAGCACGCTGAGGATGACCGTATCCGGGCCCACGAACTTTGCCATATCCTGGATGGCCTGCTCCAGCACGGTGGCCTTGACGGCGACGAGAAGCAGGTCCACCGGTTTGCCCTCGGCGGGGGTGACGTAGGAAAATTTGCATTCCTCGCCGTTGCACACCACCGGCTCGGCGGCGTAGCGGGCAATGCGGCCTTCGTCGGCGATGACCTGCACGCCGGGCATTTTGCGCCCGAACAGGATGCCCAGGGCGCCCAGCCCGATCAGGGCAGAAGTTTCGATCTTTTTCATGTGTTCCTCCTGATTTATGCTTTTTTCAGCGTGCCGTCTGCGGCAAGGGCAACGGTGTCGCCCTCGTCGATGCCAAGGCGGGTGAGCTCTTTGTCCGGGTAGGGCAGAATGCGGGTGTTCCCGGCGGCATCGGCCAGTGTGACGTCACACAGCACCGGCTGCCCGGCAGGCAGTTCTTCGCAGCCGTACATCTGCTCGTCGATGCGCAGAACGCGGTAGGTAGTCTCCATAGCAGCTAAACTCCCTTTTGGAAATGATGTATTTGCTTTGCAAATATGATGTTGTCCTGCGGACAAATGATGTTTTGCCGCTTCACGGCAAAATGATGTGTGCCTGCGGGCACATGAAGAATTGCGAGGGGCTTGCCCCGAACACATCATGGCCGCCGCAGGCGGTTGCATCATTACCGCGTAAGCGGAAGCATCATGTTTGGCCGAAGGACAAATACATCATTTTTATTATAAAGCCCGCCGGTGGGCGCGTCAACCGCATTCGGCTTGACAGCCGGCCGACGAAATTGATAAAATGGTTGTAATTTGGAAAATGGAGGATGCACATGAATATCACGGAACTGCGTTATCTGGTGGCCATCCGCAAGTGGGGCTCGGTGAGCGCGGCGGCAAAGCAGCTGTATGCGGCGCAGCCCAACGTCAGCAAGGCACTGAAAAATCTGGAGGAAGAATACGGCATCCGTATCTTTGAGCGCTCCTCCACCGGCATGATCCCCACCGAACAGGGACGGCATTTTATCCGGCAGGCAGAGCGGGTGCTGCAGGAGGTGGACCGGCTGGACCGCGACGCCCGCCACCGGCAGGACAGCTGTGCCGAGCTGCGGGTGGTGCTGCCCCACGCCACCTATGCCTCCTACGCGACGGTGGATTTTTTGCAGCAGATGGCAGACAGCGAACAGCTGCGGGTGCACATCCGGGAGACCGGTGCCATGGAAGCGCTGGACTTCGTGCTGCGGCGGGGCTACCATCTGGCCCTGCTGCGCTACGCGGAGGAGGACGAGGATTACTACCACCGCTACTGCGACCGTCACGGCCTGCACCGGGAGCCGGTGATGGAATTTGAATACCGGCTGCTGACCAACCGCGAAGGCCCGCTGGCAAAGTGCGAAGTGACCGACATCACCCAGCTGAACAGCTATATGGAGGTCCTGCACGGTGATTTCCAGCTGCCCGGCGGCGAGGACAGCGGCCTGCGCTGGCACACGAACCCGAACCGCCGCATCCATGTCTACGAGCGGTGCAGCCAGTTCTCCATTCTGCAGAACCTGCCCAGCGCCTATATGTGGGCTTCGCCCATGCCCAGGCGTGCGCTGGAACAATACCATCTGGTGCTGAAAAAATGCCCTGCCCAGCGCCAGCGCATGAAGGATGTTCTGGTCTATCCGGACAGGGGGACCCTGCGCCCGGAGGAACAGACCTTTGTGCAGCTGCTGCATAAGCAGGCCGCCCTCACCGTGAAGTGAGCGGAAAAGCGGCCCTTCGGGGCTCTGCACTGGCAAAGAACTGGCAAAACATCCGCCTGCGAAAAAACGGAAAAAGCAAAGAAACTTCACCGCAGACCCGTGCGCCTTTGACACGCGGGTCTGCTTTTTTGCGCACGTTCGACTGAAAAATACACGCAGAAGCGGCTAAAAATCTTTGCGGCCAGATGCTTTTTGATATGCCCCCATATCAGAACCATATTATCACTTTTATGAAAAATATGTTAACATGAAGGCAGAAAGTTGGCTGGGATAAATGGAAATTCTGGAGATTGTTTTCATTTGACTCCAGCAAAGAGAAAAAGGAGGTTTCTGGTATGATCAGTTTCTTACTCTGTCTGGCGATCCTGATCGTGGGCTACTTTGTCTATGGTAAGATCGTGGACAACACCTTCGGCCCGGACGACCGTGAAACGCCTGCTGTGCGCATCAATGACGGTGTGGATTACGTTGTGATGCCCCAGTGGAAGCTGTTCCTCGTTCAGCTGCTGAACATCGCCGGCCTTGGCCCCATTTTTGGTGCCATGCAGGGCGCATTGTGGGGCCCGGTGGTCTTTTTGTGGATCACCTTCGGCACCATCTTTGCGGGCGGCGTGCACGACTACTTCTCCGGCATGATGAGTGAGCGCAACGACGGTGCTTCCATCGCTGAGATCACCGGCAAATACTTAGGTCCTGTGATGCAGAACGTCATGCGCGTGTTCTCGGTGGTGCTGCTCATCATGGTGGGCACCGTGTTCGCGGTGGGCCCCGCCGGTCTGATCGTGGAGCTGTGCCATCAGAGCGGTGCTTCCGGCGTGCTCACCTCGCTGCTGTTCTGGCTCATCATCATTCTGGTGTACTACTTCATCGCGACCTTTATTTCCATTGACGCGGTCATCGGCAAAATTTACCCGGTGTTCGGCATCTGCCTCATCATCATGGCCATCGGCGTCATCTTCGGCATCTTCACCAACCCCGACTACACTATCCCTGAGATCTGGGAGCACTTCGGCAGCATGCATCCGTCGGGCACCCCCATCTGGAGCTTCATGTTCATCACGGTGGCCTGCGGTGCGATCTCCGGCTTCCACTCCACCCAGTCGCCCCTGATGGCCCGCTGCATGAAAAGCGAGAAGCAGGGCCACTTCGTGTTCTACGGTGCCATGGTGTGTGAGGGCGTCATCGCTCTGATCTGGGCCGCAGCCGGCTGCGCACTGTACAACATCACCGACGGCAAGATGACCGGCCTGGCCGAAGCGCTGGCCATGGGCCAGTCCAAGGCCATTTATGATGTCTGCTCCAAGACCATGGGCGGTGTGGGCATCGCGCTGGCAATGATCGGCGTTGTGGTGTGCCCCATCACCTCCGGCGATACCGCGTTCCGCTCCGCACGTCTGACTCTGGCCGACTGGTTCAAGATCGATCAGGACAGCTACGCGAACCGCCTGAAGCTCTGCATCCCCGTTCTGGGCGTGGGTGCCTTCCTGGGCATCGGCAACGCACTGGGCTTCATCAACTACACGGTCATCTGGCGCTACTTCAGCTGGACCAACCAGACCCTGGCCATGATCGTTCTGTGGGCGGCTTCCATGTATCTCTTTAAGGAAAAGAAGAACTACTGGATCACCGCTGTGCCTGCAACCTTCATGAGTGCTGTGTCTTCCACCTACTTCATTCTGGCTCCTGAATGTCTGGGCGGCCTGCTGAACAGCAAGACCGCCGAGGGCGCCACCATCTACAACACCGCAGTGGCATACCCCGTTGGCATCATCTTTGCCATTGCGATGCTGGCCATCTTCATCCACGCCACGAAGAAGGCGGCACAGAAAGCCTAAGATATATACAAACATATATACAATAATCTCCTGAACAAGGCGCTCTCCGCAAAAACAGCTTGGCGGAGGGCGCCTTGCGTTTTGCGGCATTTCGGGCAGAGAATCCACGATTGCAGGAGAAATTCAAAGACCTTTGAACAAATTGCACAAAAACGGACCAAAAAGTTTGGCAACGGCAACTTTGACGGTTCCCGGAAAAGGTCCTTTGCCCGCCGACTAAAGAAATTTGCCGAAAGGACGCCAAAAAATCTTTGCTGCCATTCCAAAACTGAATGAGGCTATATATTTTTTGATATGGGAACCATACCAGAAAAATATTAACACACTTATGAAAAAAGTGTTAACATGAAGCCAGAGATTGGTCAAAGCGGCGGCCAGGCACGCAAAATGCTGGCTGCGGCTGAAAATCAAAAAGGAGGTTTCTGGTATGATTAGTTTCTTACTCTGTCTGGCGCTCTTGATCATCGGCTACTTTGTCTATGGCAAGATCGTTGACAACACGTTCGGCCCGGACGACCGCGAAACTCCTGCTGTGCGCATCAACGACGGCGTTGACTACGTCGTGATGCCCCAGTGGAAGCTGTTCCTGGTCCAGCTGCTGAACATTGCAGGCCTGGGTCCCATCTTCGGTGCACTGCAGGGTGCTCTGTGGGGCCCCGTGGTGTTCCTGTGGATCACCTTCGGCACCATCTTTGCAGGTGGTGTGCATGACTACTTCTCCGGTATGATGAGCGAGCGCAACGATGGTGCTTCCATCGCTGAGGTCACCGGCAGATACCTCGGACCTGTCATGCAGAACATCATGCGTGTGTTCTCTGTCGTGCTGCTGATCATGGTCGGTACCGTGTTCGCAGTCGGCCCTGCCGGCCTGATCGTTACCCTGTGCAGCGAGAACGGTCTGGACGGCGTGATGACCCAGACGCTGTTCTGGCTGATCATCATCCTGGTGTACTACTTCATTGCAACCTTTATCTCCATTGATGCCATCATCGGCAAGATCTACCCCGTGTTCGGCATCTGCCTGATCATTATGGCTGTTGGCGTTATCTTTGGTATCTTCACCAACCCCAACTACACCATCCCCGAACTGTGGAATAACTTCCACAGCATGCATCCGTCGGGCACCCCGATCTGGAGCTTCATGTTCATCACCGTCGCCTGCGGCGCTATTTCCGGCTTCCACTCCACCCAGTCGCCCCTGATGGCGCGCTGCATGAAGAGTGAGAAGCAGGGTCACTTCGTGTTCTACGGCGCAATGGTCTGCGAGGGCGTCATCGCTCTGATCTGGGCCGCTGCCGGCTGCGCACTGTACAACATCACCGACGGCAAGATGACCGGTCTGGCAGAAGTCCTGAAGGGCGGCCAGTCTGCTGCTATCTACGATGTCTGCAAGAACACCATGGGCGGTATCGGCATTGCACTGGCAATGATCGGCGTCGTCATCTGCCCCATCACCTCGGGTGATACCGCCTTCCGTTCCGCTCGTCTGACTCTGGCTGACTGGCTCCACATTGATCAGGACAGCTGGGTCAACCGCCTGAAGCTGTGCATCCCCGTGCTGGGCGTTGGTTCTTTCCTGGGCATCGGCAATGCGCTGAAGCTGATCGACTACACCGTGATCTGGCGCTACTTCAGCTGGACCAACCAGACCCTGGCCATGATCGTTCTGTGGGCTGCTTCCATGTACCTGTTCAAGGAAAAGAAGAACTACTGGATCACTGCTGTGCCTGCTACCTTTATGAGCGCTGTGTCCTGCACCTACTTCGTGCTGGCTCCCGAGTGCCTGGGCAAGATGATCAACACCTATGCAGACGGCAAGCTGGTGGCTTACAATACCGCCGTTGCTTACCCTATCGGCATCGTCTTTGCCATTGCAATGCTGGCCATCTTCATCTATGCCACCAAGAAGCACACCGCTTCTCAGAAGGCATAAGGCTTTGACCGCACTGCTCAACTGAACCATCTGCGCCCGCCGCTGCCCGACCAAACAGCGGCGGGCGCTGTTGTTTTTTCAGCGCAGAAAGTTTGGGAAAACGCACAAACCTTTTTGGCAAATCTTAGCGGCCAAAGGGGTTGCATTTGCACCGGTAAGGTGCGAAAATAGAAGCAAATCTAAGCAAAGAAGGGAACGACCCATGATTTTCAGACCCGCACAACTGGGCATGGCAAAACTGGACCGACTGGAGCTGGAGGCAGACAAAAAAGCCTGCCGCAAGATCGGCCCCTGTGGTGTCGGCAAAAAAGCCCTGTACCTCAACAGCTTTTACATCGACCGCCGCTATTATCTGCCCTATGGCAGCATTTCCCGCGTGTTCAAGCGGGTGGCCATGAGCTCCGGCGGCTTCAGCGGCAAAGGCATGTTTGCCTCCATGGCCTACCTGGTGGTAGAGTACGACGGCGGCAAGCAGAAGCAGTGCAACTTCAAGGATGAGCGCGATGTGGACAAGCTGCTGGAAGTGCTGGCAAAGGAACAGCCGCAGATCCCGCTGCTGAGCGAGGCCGGTGCGCAGGCGCTGGAGAAAAAGGCAGCCGAAAAGGCGGCCCGCAAGCTGCCGGAAAGTGAGCTGACCGACGAAGCCCGCCACAGCATCACCCAGCTGCGCAAGGCAAAGGAATATCTGGAGGCAAAGCCCGAACTTTCCGACGAGCTCAGCGCCGCCGAGCGCCGCAAGCGCGCCCAGCTGCAGAGCAAGCCGGTGTACCGCTATGTGGCACTGGCCATCTTCATCTTCGGTATTTTGTCGGCAGCCTATGGCCTGTATGCCATCACCAGCCACACCGGCAGTTATGGCATCTACTTTGCGCTGTTCGGCTTTGCGGCCATCTTCCTGTTCTCCAGCTACAACATGCTGCCCACGGCCCGCAACAACCACAGCGCCATCATGAAGCGGGCCGACAAGGCCGAAGCCGCCATGGCCGAGTATGTCAAGCACTACCCGAACGGTGCCTTCCCGGTGGCAAGTTATTACGCCCACCCCATCGTGCTCAAGCAGATGACCGACGCCATTGAGGAGGGCCGTGCCGCCACCGTGCCGGAAGCCCTTGCCGCCGTGGAAAAGCGCCTGCAGTCCCTGAACGCCGATGTGCAGGTGGAGCAGGAGGAGTACGACGAAGTGGTGGTCATCAAGGCCATGTTCCTCAACCATGATTATCAGTAAATGATTTAGAATTGCCGACGCGTGCGCTTTGGCAATATCAGCGGAAAAATTATTTTTATTTTTACAACACCGGAAAATCTGCGGATTTTCCGGTGTTGTTTTTTCACGAGAAGGGCTCAAACCGGGAAATGATGTGCCGCCCGTCGCCGCTTGAAAAGCTCGCCCTTCGGGAGAGCTGGCGCAGCGAACGCTGCGACTGAAAGGGTTTGCGGCAGCTAATGCCTTGCGCGGCGAAAAGGTTCGTTTTATAATGAAAAAAGAGAGTATTTTGCACCCACGAGTGGAGGAAACAGCTATGGATATGGTCACCCTTGGCAGCACCGGCATCACGGTGAACAAAAACGGCTTCGGCGCGCTGCCCATCCAGCGCATCTCGCAGGAGAACGCCGTCTATCTGGCCCGCAAGGCCTACAAGGCAGGCATCCGCTTTTTCGACACCGCCCGCGCCTACACCGACAGCGAGGTGAAGCTGGGCGAAGCCTTTGACGGCATCCGCACGGAGGTGTACATCGCCACCAAGACGGCGGCGCAGAACGCTGAGGACTTCTGGAAAGACCTGCACACTTCGCTTGCCAACCTGCGCACCGACTACATCGACCTGTACCAGTTCCACAACCCGGCCTTCTGCCCGAAGCCCGGCGACGGCTCCGGCCTCTACGAAGCTGCACAGGAGGCCAAAGCCAAAGGCATGATCCGGCACATCGGCATCACGAACCACCGTCTGGCGGTGGCCCACGAGGCCATTGACAGCGGCCTGTACGAGACGCTGCAGTTCCCGTTCAGCTATATCTCCGGTGAGCAGGAGCTGGAACTGGTGAACAAGTGCAAGGCCGTCAACATGGGCTTTATCGCCATGAAGGGCCTTTCCGGCGGACTCATCACCAACAGCGCCGCCGCCTACGCCTTTGAAGCCCAGTACGACGGCGTGCTGCCCATCTGGGGCGTGCAGCGCGAAAAAGAGCTGGACGAGTTCCTCTCCTATATCGAGAACCCGCCCCGCATGACCGATGCCATCCGCGCCGTCATCGACCACGACCGCGCCGAGCTGTGCGGCGAGTTCTGCCGGGGCTGCGGCTACTGCATGCCCTGCCCGGCGGGCATCGAGATCAACAACTGTGCCCGCATGAGCCTGCTGCTGCGGCGTTCGCCCTCGGCCGAGCACCTCAGCCCCGCAGGGCAGGCCAAGATGAAAAAGATCGAGGGCTGCCTGCACTGCAACCAGTGCAAGGCCAAGTGCCCCTATGGGCTGGATACGCCCGCCCTGCTGGCCCGCAACTACGAGGACTACAAGCGGGTGCTGGCGGGCGAAGTGAAAGTTTAAAGATAAAGCAAAAAGCTCCTGTCCGTTCGGACAGGAGCTTTTTGTTATCGCTGTTTGTAAAAATTTGTTTGTCGCGGCCCGCAGGCCGCGACAAACGTGAGATAAAAAATAAAATTTCCGCTAAGATAGCCAAAGCGCACGCGGCGACTATTTCAAATCATACGGCGGCCTTCGGTTTTTCAAAGATCTTCATGGACTCTTTGTAGCAGTGGGCGAAGTATGCAATTTCGGCCAGAGCCGTCAGTGCCCAGCTGCAGGGGTACAGCGCATACAGCGAGGGGATGGTGTGGAAGTGGGCGAAGATAGTGTACACCCAGATCACCCGGAACACACAGGAACCCAGGATCACGATGATGGTGGGCACCACCGTTTTGCCCAGCCCGCGGGACGCCGCGATGGTGCAGTCCATGAAGGCCGAGATGCAGTAGGCAAAGCCCATGACGCCCACGCGCTTCATGCCTGCGTCGATGACGGCGCTCTCGGTGGTGAACAGGGCAAGGAAGGTGCGGCCAAAGAAGAACAGCCCGCCGCCTAAGAGCAGCCCCACGCCGAAGGAATAGGCAAGGCTGATGAAGTAGCTTTTCTTCACACGGTCGGGCTTGCCCGCACCGTAGTTCTGGCTCATAAAGCTGGCGCAGGCCATATAGAAGGCCGCCATGCAGTCGTAGATCATGGCGTCGGCGTTGGCGGCGGCACTGTTGCCCTTGACCATGAGGGAGTCGAAGGAATTGACGCCCGCCTGAATGAACAGATTCGCAATGGCGAAGATGGCGTTCTGGAACCCGGCGGGCACGCCCAGACCCAGAATGCTTTTGGTGGTGGCGGCATCAAGGTGCAGCTTTTTGCGGTCCAGCCGGTAGCAGTCCTGCACCTTCGTCAGCGCCCGCAGGATGAGCCCGGCCGAGACGCACTGGGAAATGGCGCTGGCCAGCGCCACGCCCATCACGCTCAGCTGGCACACGATGACGAAGAACAGGTTCAGCGCGATGTTCAGCGCACCCGCGATGGACAGATACAGCAGCGGCTTTTTGGTGTCGCCGATGGCGCTGAACACCGCGTTGCCGAAGTTGTAGAGCGCCAGCGCCGGCATACCCAGGAAGTACACCCGCAGGTAGAGGATGGCACCGGGCAGCAGGTCGTCTTTCGTGTTCAGCAGCCGCAGCATGAAGGGCGAACCCAGCAGGCCGATGGCCAGCAGCACCACGCCTGCGATCAGGCTGACGATGGCCGCCGAGTGCACCGTCTTTTCCACGTCGCGGGCGTGCCGTGCACCGTAAAAGCGGGCCACCAGCACGTTGATGCCGTTGCTCAACCCGATGAGAAAGCCGGTGAACAAGGTGACGAGGATGCTGGTGGAACCCACCGCACCCAGCGCCGTGGAACCTGCAAACCGACCCACCACGGCCACGTCCGACATGTTGAACAGCACCTGCAGCAGGTTGGAGAGGGCCAGCGGCAGGCTGACCAGAAAGATCTGCTTTGCCAGCGGGCCTTCGGTCAGTGTTTTGGTAGATGAACTCATATTCTCTTTCTTATCCTTTAGTCAAATCCAGACCGTGCCCGCGCACACCGGGGCACAGCTCTATTATAGAGGGCGGCAGAACTTTTGCAAGATGCAAAACGAAAAAAGCCGCCGCGCTTTCAAAACGCAGCAGCTCTTTTCACGGAATAGGGACTCAGCCCAGGTCTTCGCCGTTGGTGGCGATGACCTGCTTGTACCAGTTGAAGCTCTTTTTCTTATAGCGATTGCCGGTGCCGGAACCGTCGTCGTTACGGTCCACGTAGATGAAGCCGTACCGCTTGCGCAGTTCGCCGGTGGTGAAGGACACCACGTCGATACAGCCCCAGGGGGTGTAACCCATCAGGTCCACGCCGTCCAGCTCCACGGCCTTCTTCATCTCCTCGATGTGGGCACGCAGGTAGTCGATGCGGTAGCTGTCGTCGCAGGTGTGGTCGGGCTTCAGCTCGTCGATGGCACCAAAGCCGTTCTCCACGATGAACAGCGGCTTCTCGTACCGCTCGTAGAGGGTGTTCAGCGAATAGCGCAGGCCCACCGGGTCGATCTGCCAGCCCCAGTCGCTGGCCTTGACGTAGGGGTTCGGCACGGTGTGGGTGTTACCGCCGCTCACGCCGTCGCTCTCCACCTCCACGTCCGACCGCACCGCGTTGGACATGTAGTAGCTGAAGCCGACGTAATCCACCGTACCGGCCGCGAGAACGGCCTCATCGCCAGGCTCCATCTCCGGTGCGGTGCCCTCGCGGGCCCACTCCTTCTTCGCGTAGGCGGGGTAGTGGCCGCGGCAGTGCACGTCGCTGAAGTAGAACCGCTCGTGCATGGATTCCAGTGCCATCATCACGTCGTCCGGGTTGCAGGAGTAGGGATAGTAGGGCACGAAGGAGCACATGCAGCCGATCTTGAAATTAGGGTTGATCTTGTGGCCTTCCGTCACCACCATGGCCGAAGCCACCAGCTCGTGGTGCACCACCTGATACAGGGCCTTCTTCTTGTTCGCGAACTGGGAGAAGCGCACGCCGGAGTTGGTCCAGCCGAAGATATCGTTGGCGGTGTTGGACTGATTGTTGATCTCGTTGAAGGTCATCCAGTACTTGACCTTGTTTTTGTAGCGCTGCATCACCGTGGCGGCGTAGTGCACAAAGAAGTCGATCGTCTGCCGGTTCATCCAGCCGCCGTACTCTTTGGCGAGGGCGTAGGGCATCTCAAAGTGGCTCAGGGTGACCACCGGCTCGATGCCGTACTTCAGCAGCTCGTCGAACAGGTCATCGTAGAACTGCAGGCCTGCTTCGTTGGGTTCGCGCTCGTCGCCCCGGGGGAAGATGCGGCTCCAGGAAATGGAGGTGCGGAAGCACTTGAAGCCCAATTCCGCAAACAGCTTCACGTCCTCTTTGTAGGTGTGGTAGAAGTCGATGCCCTCGTGGTTGGGGTAATGTTCGCCGGGCAGCACGCCGTCGGTGATGCGGCGGGCCACACCGTGGGCACCGCCGGTCATCACGTCGCTGACGGACGGGCCGCGGCCATCGGCGTCCCAGCCGCCTTCCAGCTGATGGGCAGCCACTGCGCCGCCCCACAAAAAGTTTTCAGGAAGCATGTTGTTTCTCCTTTTGGTTCAGGGATCAGTTGTTTTTGGGTTCCTTTTCGTCGCAGCCCACGATCTGCACCAGAATGATGGTGACGATGATGGTCGCCAGCACACCGATCATCATGCCGGTGAAGGAGGACGGGTTTGCGTCGCTCATGGCATTGACGGTGGTCAGCAGGCCGGGCAGACCGGCGTAGACGTAGTACTTGGTGTTGAAGAAGCTGATGATGAGGGCACCGATGGCGCCGCCCACGCAGCCGCAGACAAAGGGTTTCTTCAGGCGCAGGGTCACGCCGTAGATGGCGGGCTCGGTGATGCCGAAGATGCCGGTCAGGCCAGCGGACAGAGACACGTTCTTGATGTCTGCCTTCCTGGTCTTGAGGAACACGCCGAAGCAGGCAGCGGCCTGTGCAATGACGGCGCAGGTCTGGAAGGCCTGGAAGGAATCGCAGCCGTAGTTTGCGAAGTTGGCCAGGCACATCGGGGTGACGCCCCAGTGCACGCCGAAGATGACGAACACCTGCCAGATGCCGCCCACCAGAATGGCAGCCAGTGCGGGGACGGTGTTGACGAGGAAGTTGTAGGCGTTGGCGATGCCGGTGGCCAGCATGTCAGAGACCGGTCCGATGACCAGAATGGTCAGGGGCACCATGATGACGGTGCAGATGAAGGGCACAGCCAGAGCCTTGATGATGTCGGGCAGGTGCTTGTTCAGCCAGCGCTCCAGATAGCTCAGCACCAGCACGAGGAACAGCGGGGGCAGAACGGTGGAGGTGTAGGTGGTCTGGCTCATGGGGAAGGCCAGGAACTTGACCGTCTCACCGGAAGCGATGCGGGCCGCGATGGCACCCCAGTCGGAGTTGACCAGTGCCAGACAGCACCACATGGCGATGAAGGTGTTGCACTTGAAGTGCTTGGAGGCGGTGACGGCGATCATCACCGGCAGGAAGGTGAAGGGTGTCCAGCTGATGAAGCTGAGCACCGAGTATGTACCGGTCTCGGCAAAGGCGGGCGCAAAGTGGGTGATGATGATCAGCGCGCCCTGCACCAGACCTGCCGCCGCCAGAATGTACACGAAGGGGGCAAACACGGCGGACATGGTGGCGATGATGCGGCTGCCGATGCCCTGTTTGGTCTGCGGGGCGTCCGCGGCGTTCTCGTCCAGGTCCAGCAGCTGGGCCAGGGCTTCGTAAACGTCCTTGGCGTGGGTGCCGATGACCACCTGATACTGGCCGCCGCTCTCCATCACCTTGATGACGGCGGGCATCTCAGAGATGCGCTGGGTCACTTCGGCAGAGGGGGTCTCCTTCAGCACCAGGCGCAGGCGGGTGGCACAGTGGGCCGCACTGATGATGTTGTCCTTGCCGACGGCGTCGCAAATGTCGGCGGCAAGCTTGGGGTAATCGCGGATCGTGGTTGCCATGATGTTCTCTCCTTTTCATCGTATACAGGGGGTTCCTTGTGGCTTCATTATACCGGAGAGGACCGCGCTTTGTCAGGGCTTTTCTGTCGCAAAAAACAAAGGATACGGAGAAAAAACAGCTTGTTTTTTTGCCAGATGGATACAAACAACTGTACAATCTGCCAGCATCACTCCAGCAGACGGTTGTACACCCGGTGGGCCAGCGCTTCCAGCAGGTAGAGTGCGGGCATCTGGCTGGTCAGGTCGTATTTCTCGCTGCCCACCCGGCGGGCAGTGGTGTAATACGGCAGGGTCATGTCGGCCATTTTGGCCAGCGTGCTCTGGGGCGAGCTGGTGATGGCGATCAGGCTGCAGCCCCGGGCCTTGAACTGCTGGGCCAGATGCAAAATCTGCACCGTCTCGCCGGAGACGGACAGCAGCACGGCGGTCATGGTCACATTGGGCGTGACCGTCACCGGGTAGAAGGGGTCGGTGACGCTGAGGGCAAACTTGCCCAGATTGGACAGATACCGTGCGCCATACTCCGCCATGCTGCCGGAGTTGCCGATGCCCACCAGAAACACCCGCTCGGCCCGGGCGATGAGCCCGGCGGCTTCGTCCAGCGCGGCGTCGTACTCCGGCGTGCCCACCCGCCACAAAAAGTTCTGCAGCTCGTTCAGGGTGTCGGGCAGATGAGTCTCCTGGTTGGTGCCCGCCTGCTCTTTGAGCTTCCATTTGAACTGCGCATAGCCGTCGCAGCCCATCTTCTTGCAGAAGTGCAGCACCGTGGTGGTGGAAACGTGGGCCTCGGCAGCCAGCTCGCGGATGCGCATGAAAGGCACCGTGTTGGGGTGCTCGTTGATATAGCGGTAGACCAGCAGTTCCAGCTCGTTCAGGCTCTGGATCTGCTGTGCGGTGAACAGTTCCATGAAACGCTCCTCCTTTTGTCGGGAATACTCTGGTTTTATTATAACAAAAGGAACTGCAGAAAAACAGGGCGATGAATTGGGTTTGCATTTTTTCTGCGGCTGTGCTATACTACTTTACACTGATGGAATCAGAAGATGTGCGATCGTAGCTCAGCTGGATAGAGCGTTCGGCTCCGACCCGGAAGGCCAGAGGTTCGAATCCTCCCGGTCGCACCAAGAAAGACCCATACACAATGTGTATGGGTCTTTCTTTATTGCAGACGCCGTTTTCTGCCAGCCGGTAGCGTTCATTTTCAGAAGCTGAGAAGCCTCAAATCATATTGCAAAAAAGTAAAACTCCTTTATAATAGAGCTTGTGCCCCGGTGTGCGCGGGTACTGTTTTGGGATAAGAAAAGGGAAAAAGAAACTATGAGTTCATCCGCAAAGTCTCTGACCGAAGGGCCTCTGGCCAAACAGATCCTCCTGGTCAGCCTGCCGCTGGCCCTGTCCAATCTGCTGCAGGTGCTCTTTAATATGTCGGACGTGGCTGTGGTGGGCCGGTTCGCAGGCTCCACGGCCCTCGGCTCAGTAGGTTCCACCAGCATCTTCGTCACCCTGTTCACCGGTTTCCTCATCGGTCTGAGCAACGGCATCAATGTGCTGGTGGCCCGGTTCTACGGTGCGCGCCATGCCGACGATGTGGAGAAGACCGTCCACTCGGCTCTGCTGGTCAGCATCGCCGCCGGCGTACTGCTCCTGCTCATCGGCCTGCTGGGCTCACCGGCCCTGCTCCATCTGCTCAACACCAAAGAAGACCTCTACCCCGGCGCCGTGCTCTACCTGCGGGTGTACTTCCTCGGTATGCCGGCGCTGGCTCTTTATAACTACGGCAACGCCATCTTCAGCGCCATTGGCGAGACGAAAAAGCCGCTGTACTACCTGTGCATCGCGGGCGTGCTGAACATCCTGTTCAACCTCTTCTTCGTCATCGTCTGCCATCTGGACGTGATGGGCGTCGCGCTGGCAAGTGCCATTTCCCAGTGCGTCT
>OBAH01000691.1_pt1 | contig 24634 bp, 21 predicted proteins | sample 1517491 | NCBI WGS metagenome assembly OBAH01 (sample SAMN04571697, study PRJEB22368) | human gut metagenome | biome: human gut; material: stool | host: Homo sapiens | place: Luxembourg | collected 2012-08-03
CAAACTCTATAGGATTTGTGTCCTCATATTTCATTCTTGCTATTGAATGATATGCATTTCTCTCTAAATAATTATATTTCAATATATTTATTGTTATTATCTTTTTTAGCTCTTTGTAATTTTGCTTAGCTTTTAGCTGTTCTGCCGCAAGCTTTGATAAATATGTACTAGACCTTTCTTTTATATTATGTTCATTCGAAACTTGCATTTCTACATCTACTACTCTTTCATTATCTATATCCAATTTTAAGTCTAATATTCCAAGTTTTTCATCTGCCATATTAGGTGTTAATTCTGGATTTTTTACTTCTACCTTATTTATATGTATATTCAAAATTGCTTCTAAGAAGTCCTTTAACATTGAATTATTTTCTTCTCTTGCAAATATTCTTTTAAAAACGTAATCTGATGTTAGTGGTAACCTTGTTATCTTTGTATCTTTTGTTCCAATATTATTTTCTTTTAAATCGTTCATTGACTTCCTTTCCATTTTACCATTCTATTCATTAATTTTCAACCGATAAGTAAAATTTCATTGTATTCTCTCTCATATTTTTTCTGGAAGTTCCCCATGCAATATTTTTCTTTGGATTCTGGTTATTTTAATTTGGATTTTTGCCTTTCGCTATAGCGAAAGCAGAAATTAAATTCTTAGATTTAATAAAATAATTTGATAAAATTTTTTAGAATTCTAATATATTAACGTTAATCCTTAAATAGATGCTTATCTATGTAAGTTCATTAATTATATATCTCAAAACACAGAAAAACAAGCAAAATCGTGTAACAAATTATTACACATTTGCCTGTTTTTCAACATTTTTTTCAGCCACCTTTCGCTATAGCGAAAGGTAACTTCTTTTTTTAGTTCCACTGTGTGGAACTTCCTTTTTTATTTTCAATTATAATTCTATTGTCTTTCATTTTCTTTTTTATTTCATCACTTCTATATGATTTTATACGATATTCATTCTTTCCATCAAATCTAATTGTTACAGATTTTGTATAATCGGTATTGCTCATCTCACGCATTTCATCTATTATAAGACTCGCTTTAGTTTCTTTCATAGTCTCGAATGTAGTCATAAATCCGATGCCAGTACCTCCAGAATCTTTGTGTGTAGTTGCAGGTTTCAAACCTAAATTTAGTAATGTATCAATTTTGAACTCTATACCTGTATCAAATACACAAAACTCATAAACTCCGTTGTTCTCTCCCAGCACCGCTAATATACTCTTGAAAGTATTATTGCTAAAATCAATTGCAATAATCGCATCTCTTAAATGGTCACCAATCAAAGTAACTAATCTACTTTGTGGGATTTTATTATTTATCATATGATAAATATTTCCATTAATTTTTAGATTAAACTGAATTTTCTTGCTATTGCACTCTGACTGCATATACTTAAACATATCATCAATTTCAACGATTCCTGTAGTTGGTAATTTATCTAAAGTTTTAATCTCCTGAGCTTTATCTGTGTACTCTTTTGTCAAATCGTTTATTTGTTTAGAGAGAGCTAACTCATCTGCTATTTCGGTATTCATACTCGTTATTTCTTCAACTTTATGTATCAAAGCCTTCTGTCTGTTGTTCATGATTTAACTTGCTAATCTTATACTTTTCATCAGATAGAGATTTTATTTGAGCATCCTTCAAAGCAATTTCAGATTTATAATCTTCAATATTCTTAGCTAAAAGCTTTTGTTTGTAATATAAGGTTAAAGTCTTTATTACAATAATAATCATTATGATACTTAACACAATAAAACATATTAATAACTGTTTTGTAAGATTTCCATAATAATTTCCAAACACGTAGTATGCTAATATAATAACAACACTAACATTAATAACAATTGCATTTGTATATTCACTATTTACATTATTATCTAAAAATGCAAAACCTTTTTTAAATCTCTTAATATTAAAAAATATCATCAATATCACTGTCTCAATTATGAATGTTAATATAAAGTTTACTGTACTGTTTTTAATTTTTATTAGATTTACCAATAACATTTCTATCAACAAAGAAAATATGAACGCTATAAAAACTATTGAATTTGATAACAAATTCGATACTAATAAATTTTTTCTTATATCTTTTATACAAATTTTAAGTACAATTAATTGCATAAAATACATCAGTATTAGTTTTAGTAAATTATCAAGATATTTATCTAATACATAATATATAGCAGTTATCAATATACTAGATAAAGCCATGCATACAAAGTATCTCTTATCAATCTTATAATTCAATACTTTTGTATTTACCATAAAAATCAAGCCATTTATACACATCGTTTTTATTATAATATTTATTAAATTTATATCCATTTTTACTCCCCTTTAGTATTATATAATAAAAATAAGATGTCATCAATCTTTTTATTGATTACATCTTATTAAACATAATTAAATTTTATAATCCTACTGCATATCTAAGCCATTCCCAAAATTCTTCCCAAGTCATCTTCCGTTCACCACCTATCTTTTTATTTATTACAATAAAAAGATACCACTCGAGTGTCTTGATACGAGTGGTTTTTAGAGGCGAACATCATGTGTAAATTTTGAAATTCTATAACATTTTATACAATTTCATTCGCACAAAATTTTCACTTTTTTCTTAAATTTTATGGATTTTTTTACCAATAGATAAAACTTAATCTAAAAAAGAGTGTAATTTTTATATAAAGTCCTTATTGGAACACACACTTTTTTTCAGTGTTAACTCCACTTTGTACATTATATAAAAACTCACTCTTTTTTTTAGATCTCTTTCTTTATTTTATCTACATAATAGTAAATGAATTCTACAGGTGTTGGTACACCAGTATTATAATTTATGTGTGCTGTATAAAGTTTCTCTAAATCTTCAATAGCAGTTACTCTCCATGCACGCACTATCGCATTTTGCATAGCTCTATTTATAGTACTTGTAGGTCTTTTATGTTTTGATAACAAGTATTGATTTATAGAAACCTGACTATTCTCTCCTTCCTCAGATAACAAATATGTTATTGCATCAAATAAATATTTTCTGCCCTGCAAGTGTGATGCTATACCTATTAGATCTAATTCGTAATTTACCTTTTCCGCTATTAGTTTTTCTTGTTTTGCCTTTTCTTCTTCTATTTCTTTTATATCTGTAGATGCTGTATTTGTATAATTATTAAGTAATAGTAACGTGTTTATTACATTTTCCACATTATAGTTTTCTTGCTTCTTATAGAAAATGAAGTCAACTTTATTTTGATGTAAATAATCATATACTGAATCTGAATATACATTTGTTGTTACAACAATTTTGGGAATTTTACTTAGCTTCGTAATTTTAAGCTTTTCTAAAAACTCAAATCCATTTCCAGTACCTGAATTTAGCTCTAAGTCTAAGATTACTCCATCAATATCATTTTCCTTTAGACATTTAATGCCTTCTTCTGTTGAGTTTGTTATCTTCACAAATGTTACATCATTCATTTTCTCGGCTAATTTTTTAAATTTATCTTGTTCCTTCTTTTCATCTTCAATTAACATCAATTTCATTTCTACATCACCTTCTACTTCTTATTTTCGACATATTCTATCATATATTGTCATATTTTACCACATCTCCTATCTGCTTTTTGTCATCTATTTTTAATTTTTTCACACTAAAATCTATTAAAATAGAGAAAGAAAGGATGTTTTTATTATGTTAAGAAAAGAAATAGGATTAAGAGTAAAAAATATACGTTTAAATATGAATATGACGAAGCAGAAAATGGCAGATTTGCTCGGTATTTCTGGACAATATCTTGGCATGATTGAACGTGGTGAAGGCACCCTGTCTGTTGATAAATTGAAGATACTTTGTGATATGACTGGTTTATCTGCTGATTATATTCTATTTGGTAAAGATTTTAATTCTACTCTAAACCTTTCTAAAAAACTTTCAGGTTATTCTGATGAAGAAATAAAACTTGGTTGTGCAACGCTTGAAAATTTAGCCTTGTTTCTTAAACATATAGATTAATAATTAGCCTATAAATTTGAATTAACATTATTTCAAATTTATAGGCTTTATTAAAATTAGTTTTCTGATATAAACTTATAAATATTATTTCAAATATTTTATTTCAAACATTGTTCCTTTTCCATCTTCCGACTCAACTTTGATATATCCGTTTGCTTTTTCTATTATTGTTTTTGCGAGCGAAAGTCCAATACCAATACTATTTTCAGAACTATTTTTTGATTTATAAAATCTTTCAAATATATGATTTATGTCTTTCTTACCTATTCCTTCTCCTTCATCTTTAATCTGTATTTTTACAAACACACTCGTATTTTCCACATTTATATAAATGTTAGAATTATCGCTACTATGTTCCACAGCATTTTTTATTATGTTTGTAATTGCCTCTAATTGCCAATTGTAGTCAGCATTTATTGTAGCCGCTTCGTCTATATTAGAAATTATTTTTATATTTTTTACATCTAATATTATTGCTAAATTTGATACGGCTTTATCTATTAAGTTCCTTACATTTATTTCTTCATTTTTCATTACAATAGCTCCTGCATCAAATTTTGCAAGTTTCAGTAATGAGACTACCAAAGAAGAAATCCAGTCAACCTGTTTACTTATTTCTTTTATGAACTCTACTCTAGTTTTACTATCCATGTTTGGATTGTCTTCTATATTATCTAGCATTATTCTCATTGATGTAATTGGCGTTTTTATTTGGTGTGATATATCTGCCAAAGAATTACTTAGGCTCACTTTTTCTTTTTCACTATTTTCAGCAGTTTCTCTTAATAATATTGTAGTTTTATACAATTCATTTCTTAACCTTGATATTTCATCTTCTCCGTTTTCTTCTATTTTTAGCTTGTAGTTGCCTCTGTTTACTTCATTTAAATATTGATTTACTTCTCTTATTCTGATTTCTTTTTTATTATTGTAATATATCACAATTAATATAATTACAATTCCAAATATCGAAATATATAATATGTTTATTTTTCTGTCTACATTTTTTTCATCTTCTAATTTTTTTATATAATTTTCATTATCTAAATAACCATATTTTTTTAATATATTGGTTTTGTTATTTTTAGTGTTTCTTAATATATTCAATATTTCTTCTTCTCTTACATCTGGATATTTTTCTATTACTGTATCAACTATATTCGATATTGCTGAATTTACTATATATTCATATTTTTCATTCTGCTTTTCTGAAATATAACAATATCCCAATATTGCAACAATTACTAAACATGCTCCGCATATTGCAATTTTAACTTTTTCCATTTATTCTCACTCCCTGCTTACTTTTCAACTCTGTACCCAATTCCTTTAATAGTTTTAATTACATCATTTTCTCCGAGTTTTGCTCTTATTCTTTTTACATAAACAGTAAGCGTATTATCGTTTACAAAGTTTCCTGCCACATCCCAGATTTTATCTAAAATATTCTCTCTTGTTACAGTCTTTCCCATATTAGAGAACAACAGTACTAAAATTTTGTATTCGAGTGCTGTAAACACAATTTCTTTCTGGCCTACATATACTCTAGATGCATCTAAATCTATTATTACATTTCCTGCCTGTAGTTTATTGCTTTCTTCTTTTTCATATCTTCTTAAAATATTATTTATTCTTGATATTAACTCTCGTGGTCTAAAAGGTTTTACGACATAATCGTCTGCTCCTAAATCAAACCCATTTACAACATCTTGTTCTTCGTCTTTTGCTGTTAAAAATAATATCGGAGTCGTCATATTTTTCTTAATATCTCTGCACAACTCAAAACCACTTCCATCTGGAAGCATTACATCTAATATTATTAGGTTAAACTCACTTTTGACAAGCTTGTCCTTAGCAGTCTTTACATCACTTGCAAGTTCTACTACAAATTTTTCTTGCTCTAATGAATATTTTAGCCCTTTCTGAATAGCCTCATTGTCTTCTACCAATAAAATTTTTTTCATTCATTTCCCCTTTTATAAATTTTAAGAAATAACTTATATTAAAATATAAATTATTTCTCTACTATTAATAATACGTATTTCTATTATATTTGCTCATTTGCAGATAATTTGCATATATTCCTGTTGTTGATATTGTGATAAATTTTATTGCATATATGTCACAATAAACTAAACTATCATTTTCAAATGAACGAAGCAAAATATAGCTTGCTCCAACGTCTTCTAGTACACCAATTCTATCAACTAAATTATTTGTTCCAATTAAAAATTCAACACGCATCAATTTTCCTATTTGTTCACGTAAAAATGCCGGTGTATATATTGGATTTTTCAAGGTTTCTGGCCAATTATCTTGCTGGTTTGGATTTAGCAACTGTCTATTTTCTATTTCTTTATTTTCCATTTACCATTCCTCCATCAAGGTACTTTTGTCAGTTGAAAAAAATTGAATCCACATAATCTTTCAACAATACCTCTTTTTAAGTGTTATTATATAGAGGTGTTGGCTTGTAAAAGCAATGTTTGCCTAGCCTTGTATGCAAACTTCCTGAACCATTTGCTGGGAAAGTGCTTCCACACGTTGGTCTAAATGGGTTTAAGTACCACAAACAGTTATCTATCTCATTTAGCCTGTTACCTGATAATGCCCAATCTGCAATGTTATAATGCACATCTGTCGGAGTCATGTTGTATATGTTTTGACTGTTATAGCTTCCACGTATAGTTTCTCTTGCACAGTCAAATTGTCCTTGTTGAAATAATATGTTTCTAATATTTCCCCCCTGCGAAATTCTTGCATATTCGCCGTTTGGGACATTTACTCTATTCATTATAACGCTTGCCACGGCCTTCATTCCATTGTCTCCTTCACCGCCAGCTTCACATTGTATCATTCTTGCAATTAATTCTCTTTCCGAATACGCCATAAGTTTTACACCTCTTTTATATTATATGTGAATGTAAAGCTTATGTTCATTATTTTTCACTTTTCTCTGTTAAAACTTCCGTTTCTTGCATTTGCTTTTTTTCAATTTTTTTCTCTCTAAATGTGCTTATCATAACAATTATCGCACTTATTATAATAAATAAATAGAAATTTGCGCCTCTTGTTAGAAGCATTGCGCTGCTAATTATTGTCTCTGGAAATACGTTTTTAAATATTCCTAAAAATCCACCCTCGCTTACTCCAACAGCCCCAGGCGACGGAATTCCGGACACTGTAGCATATAGCACTGCTTGCAATGTTAATATTTCAAATATGTTGTATTCTGTTAATCCAAATGCTAAGTAAATCCAATATGGCACACTATAATATGCTATCATTTGTACAACAGTTGTTATCACAGTTTTTAACATTAATATTTTATGCTCTTTTATGTATTTTGCACTTGTTTGATATGATTCTAATTCTTTTTCTAGTTTTTCTTGCTTTTTTTCCACATTTGGAATTCTAAAAAATTTTAGTAATTTCACTGCAAACTTTATTAATCCTTCTGACAGCCTCTTTGAAAAAATTGCAATTATCAATAACATTAAAGCACTTGAATTCAATATAATTCCAAGTATTAATAAATAAATTAATCCACTTTTTAGTACCTCAAAATGTATTACAGCACTTATAGTTCCTACTGTTATTGTAACTATTTGCAGACTGCAAAGTTGCATTAATAGTGCCAAAGTAGAATTTGCAACAGAAATATCATCCTTATGCATGTAATATATTTCCATTGGCTGTCCTCCACTGGCAGCAGGAGTTATTGCACTAAAGAAAAATCCAATTAGTGTGTATCTGATATTACTTATAAGCTTTGATTTTTCACCAAGTTCTTTCAAAATTCTCGTAATATTTACAGCTTCTCCTAAAATGTAAATGCTCATTGCAAGTACAGCAAATAGAATATATTGTTTTTTTACCTTAGCAGCAACACTAAATATTTGTGAAACATCTTGGTCTTTCAACACTAATGAAAATGTTAAAATTATAAGTAATATAAATATTGTCAGATTAACTAATATTTTTTTTATTTTGCTTTTCTTCTCTTTTTCCATGTTATCCTCATTTTCTATATTAAATTTATCATTCATTTGTGACTTTTAAGTGACTTTCGCCCAAAAAAGGGCGTCCCTATTGGGCGAAAATTGCTCTTACTTTTGGTAATAAATAATGACTGCCACCTTTTTCTTTTACGTTTTCTACCATGCTTACTATTAATAGAGAGTTTGCATCGCTTTCTCCTACGTTGAATGCATTAAACCAGCCTATTTCTGTGCCTTCGGTGTCGTCCTTTGATTGTTTTATTTCTGCTGTTCCTGTTTTTCCTGCTATTGTTTTTCCTTCGATTTTTGCCGAATGCGCTGTTCCACTCGGATTTTCTACAACCTGTATTAAGTCGTCTCTTACTTCGTTTGCAGCTTCTTTTGAAAATGCATTTTCCTTGTAGTATTTAGCCGTTTGTGAACTTGCATTCTCTTTATACTCCAAGTATGGCATTATCATGTTGCCTTCATTTACAAATGCTGAGTACATCATTGCCATATGTATTGGGTTTACTAAGACTTCTCCTTGACCATATCCGGAATTTGCAAGTTGTGTTTCGTTTGTAAAGCTTTCACTGTTTGAGTATGAAGACTTGCTTATTGTTTGTGGAAACTCTATTTGTTGTCCAAACCCTATATTTTTTAGTGAATTTATTAGATTTTTGCCTCCTATTTTTAAAGCAGCCTTAGCAAAATATATGTTATCTGAATGTATTAATGCATTTTTCAGATTTGCAGGTCCATTATACGTAGAAAGTGTTGTTATATAGAAATCTCCCCAAGAACTATCGTTCTGCCACTTTGTTCCGCTTCTTCCAAAGTCATCATCTGCTGAAAAAGCACCAGTAGTTAACCCTATTGCGCCAATTATCGGTTTAAACGATGACCCAGGAGCATATGTTGCCAAATATCTATTATATAATAAATTATCTGGGTTTTCCGTTAAATTCTTATAATCTGCCGTTGTCATTCCTAAGCTAAAATCATTAGAATCAAATGATGGGCAACTTGCAAGTGCAAGCACTTCTCCCGTCTTCGGGTTCATAACAACAACAGCACTCTTGTCATCTTTAAACTGTTCATATACAGTCTGTTGTAATTTACTATCTATTGTCAATTTCACATCTTGACCGTCTTTTTGTTCTTGTTTTGCAATAGATGTTTTCTTATTTCCATTTGCATCTTCTATGTAAATTTCTGAACCGTTTACTGCTCTTAAAGTACTCTCGTAAGCACGTTCTAATCCATATTTTCCAATTTTACTACTCGAAGTATACCCATCTTTTGCCTTTTCTTTCAGCTCTTCCGCATTTATTGGTTGGATGTAGCCCACTAATTGAGAGGTTGACACTCCCTGTGGATATATTCTCTCATCTGCATCAATTATTTTTATTCCCTTTATCTCTAGTAATTTATTCTTTAATTCCATTTCATTCTTTCCCACAGTCTTTAACGGAACAAAAGTATCAGCCTTGACATATGATGCCGAAAACTCGCTATTTATACCATCTGAAGTCATATTTAAAAGTTCAGCAATTTTTGCAATATCTTCTTCCCTATTATCACTCATCTTTCCAGGAACAAGACCTATTTTTGAAGCAACTCCGTTTGTTGCCAAGTATTCTCCATTTCTATCTAAAATACTACCTCTCTTTGCTTCTATGGTCTTTACCCTTACCTTATCTTCGGTATTCAACTTTGGAAAAATCAAGTTAGACGTCCAATCTATTTTATATTCTTTTTCTTCGTTCAATTCAAGAGTTACAGTATTTGTAAAGTCAACATGTCCAGACATTGTATCCATACTATTTTTATATGTAACTTTTGCTAATTTATTTTCATTTTCTATACTCTGTATGTCAACACTAAAATTTTCAGCCTCTATGCCTTCATAAATATTTTTATTTCTCTTAATAAAATCTTCTTCCGAAATATTAGCTTTGCTTTTTGATGACAACAAAGAATACATATCTTCATACTTCTTATCATTAATATATGAAGCAAAAGTCTGCAATACGTCTTCCGGTTTATTTTTAGGTTTATTGTTAAAATATATCGTTATTCCTATTCCCACAGATATCGCTAATATTAGAATAATGCTTATTACAATAATTATAATCTTCTTATTTTTCATTGCTATTTTCTCCCAATCTCTATTTTCCATTACATTATATCATACAAAACTACGAATAGCATCAGTTATATAAAATTTTTCGAAAACCAAAAGACCAGATTAATTACAATCCAGTCTTTTGCTAGTTACAACTTATTAATATTTATAATTTTATATATTATCCTGTCTTATTGTTTCTATTATGTTTTGCTTGTTTATTTTGTTTAGTGAATATTTCATTGTTAGTCCTACTATTATAAATACAAATATTACAGAAATTATTATTGCTTGCCATGGTATTATAAATCCAAAGTCTATCGAATTTGTAAATGATTTGAATATTGCATATGAGCCTAAAAGCCCTATTGGAATTCCTATTAGCAATGATTTTGCTCCATACATTATGCTTTCTAATTTTATCATTTTGTTAAATTCTTTGGTTGTCATTCCTATTGATTTTAGGTTTGCAAATTCTTTTGAGCGTAGTATCATGTTTGTTGTTATTGTGTTGAATATATTAGTTACACCAATTAGTGTGATTACTGCTATGAATCCATACAAGAATATTGATACAAGTATTATTATCCTTTTTTGTTGATCTGCATACTCAGCTAAATTTGTTATCATTATATCTTCAAAGTCTTCGCCTTCTTTTTTAAGGTCTGTTAGCTTGTTTTCTATTTCTGATGGTTTTTGTGCATCTATGCATAGGTTTCCACTATTTAATTCACTCTTATCTTTAGTAACTACTGGATAATCTTCAGATACAAACAAGTAGCCTCCCTCTGTATAACATCCTTCATATCCCATTGGTCTTTCTGTTGTAATTTTAGAAATCTTAATTTGCTTTTGCTCATCATCCATAGTAACTTCCATTGATTCTCCAGCTTTAACATTAAAATAATGCTCAACCTTAGATTTTCCTTGCCCTAGATAATGCATCATGTCGTCTCCAAGTATTGCTATATTTGAATAATCTTTCTCGTTCATTCCAAGTCTTTTTACATATGACTTGAAGTAGTCATTGTTAACCATAACAATTGTCAAACCTAGAGTATTATATTCATATTTTCCAACATTTTCTGGGAAGTCTTCTTCATATATCTGTTTTTTATTTTCTAATTCTTCTTTAGCAAAGTCTGTTCCATATTTGTTTACGTCTATCTCAGCACTAGTCTGATATGAATAACTGTAACTCTTTATTCCACTCCAAGTTGCAACTTTCTCATACAAAGTTTCATTTCCACCATTTACAGCTATGTTATAGCTCAAATCTGTATAATATGAACCTGTCATCATCTGTCCATAAGTTAAAAATGATGAAAGTGCTATGAATATTGATATACTTACAACTAGCGACACTACTGTTGTTCTGTATTTTTTTCTATTTCTTTTTAAGTTTTTTCTTGCAATTACTCCGCCTATTCCAAATAATTTTTTCGTTAATTTTGATGTTTTTATTTTTCTCGTCTTTATCTTTATATCATCTGTTCCACGTATTGCCTCAATTGGTGGAATTTTAGATGCTTTTATTGCAGGAATTAAGCATGATAAAAATATTGTAATGCCAGAAATTACTACTGAAATTAAAATTGCCATTCCTGGTACATCATATACAAATGATGTGCCTTCCATCATGTCTACTAATAACAAATTTACAATCCATAGTAAAATTATTATTGCAACAATTCCTAATAAGATTCCAAGTGGAATTGCAATTATACCAATATATAATCCTTCTAGTAAAACACTTCTTTTTATTTGTTTTTTAGTTGCTCCAACAGATGCTAGCATTCCATATTGTTTTGTTTTTTCAGATACAGAAATACTGAAGCTGTTTCTTATTACAAACACGCTACTTACAACTATTATTACTATAATAACACCAGCAATTCTATACAAAACACCTAATATACTCTCACTCAGAACTCCTTCAAATCTTAATAAGTCCTTATTAATATCTACTTCAATTTCACTATCAGTTTCAGCTTCTATAGTATTTTTAATTTGATTCATTACATTTTCATATTCTTTTGGATTTTTTAGAGTTACATAGAAGTTGGCTATTTGTGAGTTTTTTATTATAGCATCAGCTGTCACTGATTTTCCATTTTCTTCTGCTGATAAAATTTCATTTGAAGCATTTGTATTTAATTTTGTGCCTATTGATGTTATTTTGTCTGTGCCATCTGCATTTTTCTCATCATTTGAATATGTAACTGCCGTATAGCCTGGTGCAGAATAAGGTTCAAGTCCTGTGTTAGGTCTTTTCATTATTCCAACAACAGTATATTCTCTTTTCTGTCCATCAATAATTTGCTCCTCATAATCTTCGTTGTCTTCAGCTTTTCCAGTCTCTTGATATATATATTCTTTTGACGAACTTGCTAGATATGGATTTTTTTGATTAAGCTTACTGCCGTCCATTAGTTCTCTTGTTCCAACATTTAAAGTAATCTTATCTCCAACATTAATCTTAACTCTACCATTATCAATTAAATGTTGTGGAATAACAATCTCATTCTCATTTTGAGCCATTCGACCTTCTATCAATTTATATGCACCTTTTTCGAAAGCTTTTTCATTCATAGAAACCACATAAATATATGGTTTATCCTCATTTTGAATACTATCGAATTCACTGTATCCCAGCTCTTTTGTAGTATAATAACTATCAACCGCATTGTTCTGCGTAATATATTTTTGCTGTTCCTGTGGCACATTAGAAAACGAAATATGATAATCACCATCATTATTCTTAATAAGATTTACAAATGTCTGCTGTGCACTTGTAACCAGCCCCGCAACCGCACAAACCAGTGCAGTAGAAAGCATAATTCCAATAATAGTAACAACAGTACGTTTCTTATTAAGCAATAAATTTTTCTTAGTCAACTTATTTAAAACATTCATTATATATTCTCCATCTTTTCGCCCAATAGGGACGCCCTTTTTTGGGCGAAATTAACTTTTCGTTTCCAAACAGCTTCCTTTACTGGACAAAATTTATATTATTTTTTCTTCTTCTCCCAAGAAAGTGTGTCCCTATTGGGCGAAATTTTTCTCATCCTTTATTATCTTTCCATCTTCTATTGTTATAACTCTCTCTGCTTCTTTTGCTATTTCTAAGTCGTGAGTAATTATTACAACAGTCTGGTTAAACTTTTTGTTCGACAATTTTAATAATGATATTATTTCATCACTCGCCTTTGAATCTAAGTTTCCTGTTGGTTCATCTGCTAGCATTAATGCTGGATTATTTATCATTGCTCTTCCTATTGATACACGTTGTTGTTGTCCTCCAGATAATTGGTTTGGCAGATGCTTCTCTCTTTTTTCTAACCCTAATGTTTTTATTAACTCATCTAATCTTTTCTCATCAACTTTTTGTCCGTCTAAGTCACATGGCAATGTTATATTTTCTCTTACATTCAATATTGGTATTAAATTGTAAAATTGATAGATTAAACCAATTTGTCTCCTTCTAAATATAGCCAGATTATCATCATTTAAAGAATAAATGTCTTTTCCATCTATGAACACTTTGCCTGAAGTTGGTCTATCAACTCCACCTAACAAATGTAGCAATGTAGATTTTCCGCTTCCGCTAGCTCCTACAATCGCAACAAATTCTCCTTTCTCTATTGAAAACGAAATATGGTCAACTGCATTGACCTGATTTTCACCTTTTCCATATGTCTTAACCAAATCTTCAACTTTTAAAATTTCCATTATATTTTCCCTTCTTTTCAAATTTTCTTTTACTGGAATTATAATACATCATCAAAGTGACAAATAAATGACATTTGTAAATTTCTATTTCATTCATTAAAGAAAATTTTTTTCATATAAGTCACCCAGATTTAATATTGATAGACTCAATCGAAATTCGTATACTAGAATTAGATATTGTTAAAAATACATACTATAAGAATAAGCATGATAAAAAGGCTCAGTAGATGTTATTTTTAGATGACCCTAATTTTAAGAATGTATGACTCAAGGACAACATGAAAAATCTATTGAAAAAAAAATGAGCGAATTTCTTCACTCATTTTTTTTTGAACTTTTTTACAGTCTGTTTATTATATCAACATATTAATTTTAGTTATTTTTTGAGTTCTTTTGTAAACTCCAAATATTGTACATTATCATACACAAATTTTATGAATTCTTCTTTATCACTTAATTCTCCAATATATTCGCTCGGAATTTGTGATACAACTCCTCCCAATGATAATTTTTGAAATACGCTTTCAAATGCTAGTTTTTCTTTATAGTCTATTTTTTCATCTTCACTCGCATGGTACGAACTTGTATATTTTTCTTTGTCTGTTACATTTTTTATTACTCCAAATCTTTCTTTGTCTATTCTTTCGAATGTTTTGCATACCTTTTGACTTGTTTCTCCATATAAGCAAAAACCTAAGCCAGAGGCTTTCTTCCACTTTTCAACAGTTTCTTTTAAATGCTTTACTATCTTTATAGCAAATTCTTTTCCATTTGGTTCAGTGTTAGAAACTTCTTTTATCATCATTGTTGCTTCATATACTCCTACATATCCTAACGAAATTGTAGAGTAACCATCTTTCAAATATTTGTCGATTTTTTCTCCCGATTTTAAATGTGCTATCGCACCATATATCCAATGTATTGGGCTCGTATCACTTACTGTACCAAGCAAAGCATAGTGTCTGCACAATAAAGCCTCATGGCACAATTCCAGTCTTTCATCTAGCAAGCTAAAGAATTTATCTTCATCACCATCTGCCACGATTGCAATTTGTGGTAAATTTATGCTAACAATACCTTGATTAAATCTTCCTTCAAATTTATATGTTCCATTCTCGTCTTTCCATGGAGTTAGAAAACTTCTAAAGCCCATTGGTGAAAAAACATTTCCGCTATAATTTTCACGCATTTTTTTAGCCGATATAAAACTTGGCTCTTGCGTCTTATTTGCACAATCTAATGCAAGATGTGTTAAATAATCATATTTTCCACCATTTAAGCAGTTATCTTCATCAATTACATAGATCAGCTTTGGAAATTCCGGATTAATATATTCTCCTTCCGCATCCTTCATTCCATCAATTCTTTGCTTCAAGATTTCTTCTATTATAAGTGCATTTTCTTTTATGTATTCATCGCCTTCTCTTAAATACATAAATAATGAAACCAATGGACTACGCCCGTTTGTGGTCATTAGTGTATTTATCTGATATTGAAGTGTTTGTACACCACTCATTACTTCTTCTTTTATCTTCTTATCTAATATTTCTTTTGAAGGCACGCCTCCAAACTCTTCCTTAAATTTTTCATAACTCTTTCTAACATACTTGCCCAAATGACTTATATTTACAGATTGTCCACCGTATTGTGTTGACGCAACTGTTGCAAGAATTTGTGCAAGCACAGTGCAAGCAACTCTAAAACTTTTTGGGCTCTCTATTAATTTGCCATTTATAACTGTTCCATTGTCAAGCATATCTCCAATATTAATCACACTAGAATTAAAAATTGGTTGTAAAAAATAGTCCATATCATGAAAATATAGTACGCCTTCTTCATGAGCCTTTACTATTTTTTCAGGTAACAGTAGTCTCTTCGTTAAATCCTTAGAAACCTCTCCAGCTATATAATCCCTTTGTGAAGACGCAAGCACAGCATTCTTACGTGTTCCGTCTTCCAACATCTCCATATTTTGATTTTTTATGAGTCCAAGAATAGATTCGTCTGTGGTGTTCTTCTTTCTAACCAACGCTCTATTATATCTATAAATCATGTATTTTTTTGCAAGCTTAAACTTTTTCTTATCCATAAGTTGCTCTTCTATTATATCTTGCACATCTTCAACCAAAATTCTCTTTTTATCAAGTGACTCAATATATTTTATTATATCCTTAATATCTTGCTTGTCTGCTCTTTCCTTTTCTGTAACCTCTTGGTTTGCCTTCTCAATAGCAATTGCAATCTTCTCCCTATTAAAATCTACTACACGTCCATCTCTCTTAATAACCTTCATAAATTCCTCCTTGGATTTATCTAAATTACTGCATCTTTAGTTTCATTATAAATAATATTTTTTAATATAACTAAGCAGTATTATTTGCAAAACATTTTTCTGCCCACATCGACATAACTTACCTAAAAAACATTATCTCATAACTATTATACCTTAACAATTTATTTTTTCTGTTGCAAATGCAACGTTTTTGAAGTATAATTGAGTAAATTTTATTTACAAATTTAAGGACAATGTTAATGGAAATATCAGATATAATTGAAAACATTTCTTGTAATTGTATTAAGGTTCAACGTAAGACATTTGAAAAAGGCAGTATTATTACAACTTACATAGAAAAAAGAAAACAAATTTGCATACTGCTTTCTGGAAAAGCGGATTTAATTAGATATGATTTAAACGGAAACAAGGATATAATAGAAAGTTTTGTTGCATCAGATATCTTTGGTGAAGCCTTCTACCCTGTTCATACCAACCACGAACTTTTTGTTTTAGCAATGGATAAGTGTGAGGTTCTTCTATTTTTGTATGATGACATACACGAAAAATGCAGAAGCAATTGTAAATTTCACACAACACTCGTATCTAGTCTACTAGAGCTTATATTAAAACAAGCAGTACATCAAAATACTAGAATAGAAATACTTTCAAAGAGGTCTATCAGAGATAAATTACTTACTTATTTTTCTATTCTTTCTAGTAAAAACTTCTCTAAAAATATTACACTTCCAATTTCAATGACTAGCCTCGCTGATTACCTAAGCGTAGATAGAAGTGCAATGATGCGTGAGCTCAAATGCTTAGTAGATGAGGGATTTATAAGCCGTGATGGTAATAAAATTAAATTATTATATTAGCTTAATATTCTTATATACAAAAATTCTAAAATAAAAATAGCGAAAAATCCTTCTGCCAAAAATTTTTCACTATTTTTATATTTTTTCAATTCATTAAATTTTGAAAATATTGATTTACACTCTTTGCCATTTCATAATTATTTTTTGCATCTTCATTTATATTCCATATCGTAACTGACTTTAATTCTGGATATGCTCTCGAGGGAACAAAATTCTTATAATCCAATTGCAAATCTTTTCCTTCAATAATTGATTGCAATGCTTTAACAATTTCATCTGGTCTAAGATATGCATTTGGCAGTGAACTATCTTGAGCTTCTTCAAAACTCAAAATTGTTATTCCTATATTACCATTTGAAATTTTCTTATCTTCAATTTTTTTAACAATTATTGACGTTATAAAAGATATATGTCCTTGTTCCCTTGAGTAGATTGTATCATAATCATAACCTCTTTGTGTTCCAGAATTATAATATCTAGCAGATACAATTGATAACGTATCTCCCATGTCTGCTGCAAATTTGTACCACATATTATCTGTCCCATTATTTACATCTGCACTTCTCATTCCTGTTAATGATGAATTTAACGTTATCATTAAGTTACTTCCATAATTATTAGAAATAGCTAATATCGCTTTTTCAAAGTAATTTATATCTATTTTCCCAGTTTCAATATCACTATCTATACCATTAAAATTATATTCATCTATAATTTCTATTAAACTACTAGCAAAGTTATTAGCTTCATCATCATTTGTTACACATATGTTTCCTACATTGGTTCCTCCAATAGATATCAACACCTTTTTTCCTCTATTTTGTAAAGATATTATATCTTTTTTAAATTCATCTTTTGAATAGCTTAAAGTGTCAGACAAGTATTTGTTTAATTCAAAATTCAAACCACCATTACTATTTCCTGAGTCTCTTGCAAACGTTATATTTATAATTTCATACAATGGTGAAATTTCAAAAAGTTTAATAGGATTTCTAGATACATAATTTTCCCAATACCCTGCTATTACATATTTACTAGTATATTTATTACTATACTTTCCTAGTATATCTTGTATAGAATATTCTTCATTATCTATTTTAATATTGTTATTTTCTATAACACCATTTTTCTCCAAAAATTTCTTAACTTCATATTTAGTTAAATATGTATTATTCTTAATGAATTTACCCGACTGCTCATCAGAAAGTTTTTCATATATTTCTGCAATTTTTTTTTCTTTGGTTCTTGTGCCTTTTTTACTATTCCATTGTTTCCTAGTACTAAATTAATACTTACTACTGCAAGTATCAACAAAATTACTATTGTCCTAATATTCCGTTATGACTATTTTTCTTAATTTAGCCAACATTTTGTAATTTATTATCTTCTTTTCCCATATTTAAAATATTGAATTTATAATATATAGTTATTTCTTTATTTTCTGATATTTCTATCTTATCAACTAAAGATACAAGCATTGTTCTTGTTATTTCTTTCATATTCACAAAATCTTTAACAATTTTATCAATGTCTACTGATGAATCTTCTTTTTCTTCTAATTCTTTTAACTGCTTTATTCTTTCTTCTGCTTGTTTTCTACTTTCTATTTGTCTTGAATAAAGTCTTGAAAAATCTTCATCTTCAAATAGTCCATTATATTTATCTTCATATAACTTGTCTATTCTCTTGTTTATATCTTTAATTTTCTTTTCTAAAATAAGAATTTCATTTTTAACATTAAACTTATCTTTAATTATCTTGTCTTTTGATGTTTTTGCTATTTTAGTATATTTTTCTTCACTTAAAAATTCTTTACATCTTTTCTTAATTTGTTCAATTACAAAGTTCGTTACTTTTTCTAAATTATTACTATGAGGTGTGCATAAGCCTAAATGTGTATTTGTTGCATAAGTGTTACATCTTAAATAAAATGTTGTTTTATGAGGATGTTTTTGTGGTACTAGACTTAATTTTTTGCCACATTCTTTACAACAAACTAATCCTTTTAGTAACCAATCATAACTTTTTACTCTTGTCGATGTTCTACTTTTTATCATATCTTGTACTATATTAAAAGTTTCTTCATCTATTATCGGTGTGTGCATACCTTTTTTGATTATTCTATCTTCTATTGGCATTATCATTGTTTTCTTGCTTTTATAGTTTATCTTTTTTGTATTTCCATTTGATACCCAACCTAGATAAGTTACATTTTGCAATATTCTTTTTACTGTATTTCTGTTCCAACCTCTTTTTATTCCATCTTTTCTTGTATGTCCATTTCCTACAACTTCTGATGGCACTAAGGTTTTCTCGTCTGTTAGTATTTTTCCTATTTCAGTTGGTGTTTTACCATTTCTTGCTAACATAAATATTCTTCTAACGATTGGAGCAATATCTTGGTCAATTATATAATGATTGTAATCTAATGGATCTTTTTTATAGCCATAAGTAGGATATGTTGTCATTACTTTTCCTTCTTTTGCTCTTGTTTTCTTTCCATTTCTTACTTTCCTTGATGTATCTCGTAAAAACCATTTATTGAAAAATGCCTTAAATTGCACCATTTCTTCTGATGTTTCAATATGCCCTGTGTCTATATCATCTGTTACTGCTATAAATCTTACACCTTTTTCAATAAAAAACTCTTCTAAATAGTACGATATTTTACTTGATAATCTTCCAAACCTAGATAAGTCTTTTACAATTACTAAATTGATTTTCTTATTTTCAATGTCCTTAATCATTCTATTAAAGTCTGGTCTGTCAAAAGGTGCTCCAGAAACTCCGTCATCTGTGTAATCATCATATATTCGTATATTGTTGTCTTTACAAAAGTTTCTTAAAAATAGTTTTTGTGTGCTAATACTTCCACTTTCTCGCTCATCTTCATTTGTTACTATCACTTCGCCATTACCGACTTCAATATTTTCATTGGATAATCTTTCATATAACCCTGCTATATATTTTTCAGGATTTGCTATTGTTATCATTTAAACCTCTATTTCTAATAACAATAGGTTTCCTCCTATTCAATTTACAACTGAATTATACAATCTATACAAAAATATTTCAACTTTATTTTACAAATTTAGGCTAATTTACACATATTAAACATACATAAATTAGCCTATATAACTATTTATTAACTTTCTCTATCAAATAATTTATAAATGTTTCTTGTAACTTTTCTTGTATTGTTTTTGCATTTTCATCAAATACTTCTTTTATCTTATATTCTTGTTTCATATAAATAGCTATTCCTTTCCTTGAATAGCTATTTATGCTATCAATTCAGTTATATATAAACTCTCAACCTACTGCTATTCAATATATTTTCCAAAATTCTTGATAAATAAATTCATCTTTCTAATACCCCTTTTCTAAAAAATTAGAGCAAAAAAATACACCTTGATTTTTTCAAAGCATACCATTAAACATATATTTTATTACTCTTTATTGTATTTGAATTTACAATATTACTATCTCTTTTTGCAACATTAAATCCAGTATTTAGATTATCCTTTAATACTAAATCACTACTATCTTTGTCATATTCATAAGCACTTCTATTCCAGTTTGCAAATTGTAAATCATTTTCTTTCTTTTTAGTAGATAAATATTCATTATCTCTATTTATCTGTACTAATAATTTTTGATATTCTTGTTTTTCTTGCTTTTCTTTTTGCCTTTTATTTTGTGCATACATTCGTTTTTGAACCTTATTCTTTTCTTTGCTTTCTAACTTCCTTGCCTCTTTTTCTTCAATATATCTTGAATCTTTTTGAATTATTTTCGTTATATATGGCATACCAACTTTTAATTTCTTTGATATATCTACTAGTCTTAAATGTTCTGTAAAGAATAATTCAATTATTTTGTCTTTCGTATCTTTGCCATTTGATTTTGTTTTTATTTTTAACACCTCCATTCTTTTACAACTTCTCTATTTCAACAAACTACAATTTCACACCTAACTATAAAAACAAAAAATAAACAATAAAAAATTACTTTACTGTGTTGTTATTAGTTTGTTTAAAACCTTGAACTCATTATTATTACAAACCTTTCCAATTATTTAGTGAATTTTTTGTCTGTAACTTTTAGCAATTAGTTTTAGAAAAAGTATTATAATTATTTAGTATAATAGTATAATAGATATTGAATGTCAATAACAATTTATTATTTTTTTTTGATTGTTTATTGTTTTTGATAAAATTTCATTTTTAGAAGGGAGATAAAAAAGTTATGGAACTACCAGAAGTAACCTTTTTTGACGATTTCTACTTTTGGTTTAATACCGAAACTAAAAAAGAATATTATGCTACACCTTTATATTTTTATAAAGCTGATTATCATTTAGATACAGAAAATAAATTACGAGATGTATATTATAAAGAAACAGAAAAAACAGACAATGGATTGAAGCACCCTGCCAGTATCTATTTTCCTTTTTATGAAAAATTAGGTCTTATGCTTTTAAGATTTTTAAATTCTGATCTATCTAACTATGAAACTGCTAACAAAACTTTCTTTTATGCTTATGGATTTGAAATATTAAAAGATTTAGATAAGAATTATAAATTTGAATTAAGCAATAATTATGGAAGTGATGAGAATTATTTAAAAGCCACCACTAAAATATTTGAGGATTTACAAGAAAATTTAATTGACTTACAACAAGAACTAATAAAAGCAGTTACATATATTTACAATTTAGATAATGATAGTAGATTGGAAAAATATACATATGCTGAACGATTTGCAGTTTATCTAATAAAAAGAATGGGGAAATTATATACATATTATAAAAATGACTTTATTATGAGAGATAGTTATTCAAGAAAATATCAAGAAATTGGAAAAAACAGCGAATATGATTTATTAGATACATTAAAAGAAAAAAATATGGTACTTTCAATGAGCGATACACATAAAAGTACAGATTTATCAAGTATTTGCTATGCTATACTTGAAGAACTTTCAAAAACACCTAACTACCCAATTAAAAAATGTCAAAATTGTGGAATGTACTTTATTCCAACCTCAAAAGTAGATGAAATTTATTGTGATTATCCAAAAGAAAACTCAAAACCTTGTAGAGATTTAGGTGCTTTTCAATCATATACAGAGAGATTAAAACAAAATAAGGCTATGGGCGAATATAGAAGAACATATCAACAAAAATTTATGCAAGTTAGAAAAAATAAAGAAAATAAAAAACTTGTCCAAGACTTTGAAACTTGGAAAAAACAGGCTAAAGAAAAAATCAACGATATGAAAAAAGGCAAACTTACTGAAAATGAAGTTTTTAATTGGATCATAAATAATAAATAAAAATTAGGACAATAAAAATTAGTTTTATAATTTCTATTGTCCATTTCTATTTACTTAATTTTTAAAATTTTATTCCATATGTTTCAAAGCATATTCACAAGCAGAAATAACAAATCCATTAAAACTATATTCTTTCTTTGTTTTGCCTTCATTAGCTTTATTTACAATACTATTAATTTTATCATTTATTTCTGTTGGAAATCTTATAGATTTATAAATATTAGCATCTGCTGACTTTTTCATTACAAACTTTTCCATTCATTATCACCTCGTTAAAATTCATTCTAGAAATTTCATTCAAATTTTTTTATTTCTATATAGACATTTTAACTAAAATGTGGTATGCAAAATATAACTGAAATACAGTTATATTTTATCGTTTAAATTTATTCATATAAAAATGTAAAAAATATAGTATAATCATAAAAGAAATTGACAAAATAATATTAGATATATTTTAAAATTATGAATGAAATGAGGTAATAAAAAATGGCACAAAATATAAATAGTAGTTTAGAAGAAAAATTAAATGAATTTATTGGAAAAAATGTAATTATAACTCAAGATGGATTTTTAAAAAATAAATATTCAATACATAAATTAAAATACTTTATTGAATATGAAATTTTGAATATTACAGATGAAGAAAGTAAAAATTATCTAAAGATAAACTTGAATCAAATATACAAGATAGAAATCATTGAAAAGGATATTAAATTATACTTAGATAATGATACAATAATTTGTCTTGGTATTTAAAAAGATAGACTACTAAGTCTACCTAAAAGGAAAATTATTTTTGAAATTTTTCTAATTCTTCTTTATCTTTTTCATCTAAATTATTTAAGCTAAATTCTAATAAAGAAATTACAACTTTATTAAAAGATAAGTTTTTGAGATTAGCAAGATTTTGTATATCTTCTACAATATTTTCTGGCAATCTAAGAGTTTTACTAACTCCACTATGATTTTCTGGTATTCTTAGCTTATTCATTTTGCAACCTCCTTTGCAAGATATTTTATATTAAAAAGCAATATAAATATGCACCTAATTATGCTTGCAAATATTTTGTGAATATGATAATATAATTTCAGAAAATCAAAAGAAAAAAATGAAAGGAATGAATTTAATTATGAAGAAACTAAAAGAAGAATTAAAATATGGTAAAAAAGGTATTACTCTTATTTCTCTTGTCGTTACGATAATTGTTTTACTTATGCTGGCTGGAATTACAATTAATATGCTATTGGGAGAAAACGGTTTACTTAATAGGGCAACAGATGCCACGGAGGAATATAGTAAAGCTGAGGCAAAAGAGAAAGTAGAATTACTATTAAGTGAATATGTTATAGACAAAGCGACTGGTGAAAATGAAGATTTAGCAATTTTTTTAAGAAAAAATTTACAAGTAGGTGTTGCAGAAAATGAAGATAATACTTATTCCTTTATATTAGGTGAATGGCAAGTTTTAACATATGAAAATAAAGTTATAAGCATAGAAAAATTTAAACTTGACGTAGATAAAACATATCCTAATGTAGCAAATATGAAGGCAGACACTGAATTAACAGATGGACAGTTAGTTCAAACAGAAAGCTACTGGGATAAACAATATGGTGGAAGTGCTTATTATGATATAGTAAGTAGCACGAGTTTAGCAGTAGATGATGGCAAATGTATACAGTTAGACAATGGCTTATATGCAGAATTACACCCAATAAATAATACAGTTAATGTAAATCAGTTTGGTGCATATGGCGATGGAGAACATGATGATGCAAATAGTATTCAGTTATCCTTAAATGCTGGATATAGAAATGTTACATTTGAAAGTGAAAGATATAAATTTGGAAAAAATATAAAGTTAACTACCGATAATGTATTTGTATTAGGAAACAATGCAACACTTTTTTGGGATGAAAGCATAACCACTCCTTGGGAACAAATAGGAATATCTGGTACTAGTGAAAAACATGTTCAAAATATAAATATATCTTATTTGAATTTTGAAAATGGAGACATATCAGTGATTGAAGATCCTGGCGAGAGTATACAGTTAAGAGGAAGTTATTGTGATAATGTAGAGATAAGTAATTGCAATTTTAATATATATGAAATTAATGGAAATAAGTCAAGACAAGTAACCAATTTATGGTTTCATGTAGGATGGCAAGATGTTACAGTTCAAGATTGCGAATTTAGAAATTTAACTAATGGTAATGTTGGTGGAAATATTTGGTTAAGTGGTTTTGCATCAAATTCTGATTATGCT
>OBAH01000727.1_pt1 | contig 23927 bp, 20 predicted proteins | sample 1517491 | NCBI WGS metagenome assembly OBAH01 (sample SAMN04571697, study PRJEB22368) | human gut metagenome | biome: human gut; material: stool | host: Homo sapiens | place: Luxembourg | collected 2012-08-03
GCAACAGCTGCTATAATAATAAATAAAAGACCTATTAAAACTAAAACAAGCATTGTATTACTCATTAATTCTTTCCTCCTAACTTTGGAAGGAAAGAATTAATAAAAGCTGTTTCATCATGATTAGGATTAGTTGGATTTTTCAGATTCTTATTATCCAATGCTTCTAACTCCTTAATCTTCTGCAATTTTTTATTTCTCTCCTTCTCTTTCTGTCTGACCTTTTCATGCTCTTCAAACTTATTAGTTAAGATAGCTTCTTTTCTATCTTTTATTTCTTCAGTTGAAATTGACCTTGAAACTCTTGCAGCCTCTTTCTCCAAATCTTCCTTAGTAAATGTAGCCAGCATCTCTTCTGCGACCTGTGGTTCAACACCTCTGTCAATCATTTCGTCATATTTCTTTTGCTGCAGGGAAATTATCTCGCTCATCGTTCCGTTTTCCGCAGCCATTTCATAATCACTTTCTTTCATACCTGAAGAAGATGTAACATCATCATAAGCATTTGTTCCTTCATATAAATACGGATTAAATTCATCGGCTGTAAGAGGATGCCAGTGCCTTCTCATCATAAATTTAAGCTCAGCTGTTCGAACTCTTGTCGCACGAACACCTGCATTGCTAAGAGCATGTATAAATCCGGCTGCCTTACGGTTAAGCTCCGTAACAGCTTTTTCTCTAATCTGTTCAGCAGTCAAATCACTCGCACCAATCAGAGGATCATACACCCAGTCAAATGTGTATGTCTGAATTTTCTCCGGGCTTGTAATATTTGAAACGGCATCTATATAACTAAGATTGTCATAGAGGTGATCTCTCCTGAATTCCAATACCTCCATTGTTCTTGCCTTTTCCTCCAGGCTGTCTAATATCTGTTCTTCCATATCCACGGATAATTTTCCTTTGTCTGCAAGGTCGAAATACTGTTCTCTCTGCTGATTGAATTCTTCTGATAGAAGAAAAAGTTCAGCTTCAACCTTTTCGTAAGCAGACTGGCACATTGCCCTAGTTCCACTTAAATCAACAGCCTTTGTATACTGTCTGTACACTATCGGTTCTTTTATCATATTAACAAATGAAGCATAACCAGCCTCTGTCCGGTTTTTTTCCGCCGGACGAGCATAAAAATAGTCAAAACCCCTTACTTTTATAATTCCAACAAATCGCGTACCATTGTCAGTAATAATCATATCGTCAACAATATCTTCGAATTTGCAAAGGTCAACAGAATCTTTTCTGTCATAACTGCTATAGTCAATGTCGTCATACTCTACAGCCTTATTTTTTCTCTTATATTTTTTAAAATAAACCATTATGAGCAATCCCAATGCTATTATGACAATCAGAATAAATAATATAAGTCTTGCAATATTGGTCAGCTGTTCAATCATTTATTCTTCTTCCTCCTCCCTCATTAACATATATTTTCGTCGTTCTTCTGCTTCTGCCACAACATCTGCTGCGCTCGAATAGTATTTTACATAAACAGCCATTTTTATCTTATGATATAAAACCTTGAAAACCCACCTATCGACGGTTTGACCTCCGCCTTTCATATAATCATCAGCTGGCAGTGGTATCATTGATGGAACTACAAAAGTTACTATCAAAATGCCTCCGATGATAACCCCTATATATGCAACACCAAACAGCTCAAAAAACTTATATAAAATCACAGCAGTTCCAAATGTTACACCCAAAATTTTAAATGTCCTCTTAGAAAAGAATTTCAACCACTTTTCTTCGTCTTTAAATCCAGACGGCAATTCATGTGAATTCATTACATTTCCTCCAAAAAAAATAAAGGCCGAAAGGCGAAATGCCTTCCGACCTTTATATACTAGATTATCCAGTTTACTGTACAAAAGCTGTGGCAACTGTAACAATGACTCCCAACAGTGTAGACATGCCAAACAACGCAAGAGCCAAGATTACCTTCCACTTCATTGTCTCTTTAACCTCTTCTCTCTTCCGGGGATCTTTAGTAAACATAAGTCTCAGTCCTATGTACATAATAGTGACGATAATGCCTACTGTTCCTATAACAATACACAGTGAATACCAGTCTGCCGCCAAACCCGTCAAAACCTTAAGACCCGAATCATCAGCATCCAGTACATTTCCCATTCCTAAATAATCCCACGGATTAGAGTTACCATTGATTGCAAGGGATATATAATTTATTACTCCCATAATATTTCCCCTCAACATTATCTAATTAGTGGCAATACATATGCATATATGATGTTCCTTATCGGAATAATTGCTCCCGTTTCCTCAGCATTTCCTGCTGATGAAAGCGACGCGCCGATTCCAATAAATATTTCTGCAACTGCACCTGCACCAAATACAACCGCAGAACCAATAGCAATCCATAAAATCCAGCCCTTGTTTTCTTCTCTTTTAGTAGAATTTTTAGTGGCTACAAGCGTAATACCAATAGCAACCAATGAAAGAAGTAATCCAATAACACATACTGTAATAGCAAGCTTATAAGCATCTGTACCAACGGCTGTTATCTTGGAGATAAGCTCATCAAACGTACCATTTCCTTGTCCATCGGTTACATCTTTAACTACCTGTTTTGTGTCGGCAGCCGCAAATACCTGCGTTGCAGCTACACCAATACAACAAAGTGACATGACTGCACCAGATGCACCTTTAACCATGTTTTTAATGTTTCTCATACTCTATCTTTTCCCTTTCTTTGAATTATATTAAGTACTTATGTAAATTAAGCCGACGCTCAAATTTACAAGTCAAGCACTTTTCATAATATTTTTTCTGAAAGAAATGTCTAAAAAACACTGTGAAAAATACTCGACTATGTAAAAGACAAGGGCTCACACAAATGTGTGAACCCTGTCCTAAAAACAAATATTAAAAACTACTCTTCACCGTTAATTTCGGCGTCTTTCGTCTTCTCTTCCTTTGCATCCTTTTCCGCCTTGTTTGCCGCGTTTGAATGTACCTTTTCATCAGCCCTGTTCTTAATTGGAAGAAGAATGCTAAATCCTTCATTTCCCACTACACACACAACTGCCGGTTCTCCAATAACACCGCCAATATTAGACTTTATAAGAATATCTCCGGAATAAATGCTTACGCATTTTGAGAGATAATATCCGTTGACAATTACATCTCCGGCAAGCTCTCCGGAAGCATTAGCCTTAACCACAGCTCCCTTCTTTCTTGTCTTAGATTCAAAGATACCTATACCCTTCTTATCCTCGGATATAACCACTCCAACATGCTCCTCTCCTACAGAAGCTACTCTTATTGCATTCGCAATATCCTTACCTTCAACCGTTGCTTTAAATTTTGCTGTATTGTTTGTATCAACAGCAATATCAAGCATCTTAGCTGAATACTCCTGCGAATGTAATGATATAAGGAATGTTGCACCTGTAGAATCTACAAGCAACAACGCAAATGGCTTAGAGCTCTCGCCTAAATTATTAGCTTCCCCCTTAGCCATAATATTAATAAGAGTTATTTCACCTCCTAAATATTTCGCCGCAGTACTAAATGCAGCGACTGGAACAGCCATGTTAGGCATTGCTCCATTCAGTGTACTCTCCTCTACGCTAAGATTGCTAGTTGCAATACCAACTGTACCGCTTCCAATAAATGAAAGCTTGGTCACATCATCATTCTTATAAGGTATCATACCGACACAGTTCATCCACTGTGCTCCATCGCCCTTATCAATGATGTACAGAACACTGTTTAAACATTTCTTGAGCTCAGATGTCTGCACTCTTAACGCTCCCAACGGATACATGCCAGGCAACTCAAATGATGTTTTCGGTTCCTTGATAACAGGAACCTCAACCTCTCCAGTTCCTAGAGCCACAATAACTCTGTCTTCCTTAATTTCGATAGAAAACTCATCAGCATCTAATGAAGCTAACGCGTTTACCGCTCCAAGAAACATTTCGGAAACTACAACAGTAATTTCACCCTCTGCTCCCACTGGCGCAGCAGGAAATGTGCATCCGGCAACATATAAACCATTACTCTGCACACACACCTTGTAATTCCCCTGTCCATCAGATTTTACAGAGAGTGCCATCTCCTTTGTTCTTATCCATGAACCTGCTGCTTTTCTTACAGCTCCTAACAATACATCCTTTTTGACATTAAACTTTACTACCATAATCTAATCCTCCTTAAAAATTAATATTTAAAATCATCATACATTTACAGAGGTGATTCTATGGTTAAATCACCTCCTACATAAATAAAAAAACACAGATTAAACCGTTGCCCCTAATATGGCAAACAGATTAACCTGACCTCCAACGGTATGAGAATTTTTTACTTTCTCTACCTCTACGCCCTTCAAGATATCACCAATACTGTTCATCATTTGAACCGACATTGATTCCGAATTGATAAGACTTGCCATATCTACAATCTTTATCTCTTCAGCTATATCCTCAGAGTATTTTAAGCCTCCCATGATTTCTTCAAATATTGGCTGAGGCTTATAATCTGCCAACATTTTCTTCTCTGTCTCAGACATTGAATTAGTTGCCCTATTTGAACAATCAAACAGGTCTTTCAGTTTTCTCTTGTCTATTTTCGTCTTTCCGGCTAACGCCTGAGCCAGACGGACTTTCGCATCAACCGTCTTACACATGGCAGCTAAACCAGCTTCTGAGAATTTACCCTGAATAGCCTGGGCAGCAACCTGTTTTTCAGCCATGATCTGCAGAACATCCATCTGAACAGTATCCTCAGAAGCAAAATAGAAAGTTCTGCACTCTTCTTTCTGACACAATCTGTAGTGTCTCCTACTAGCCTGAGCAAGCGTAAAATATGAGTATCCATTCTGATAGAAAATCAAGGTTGGATAATTGTAATCAACCTTATTTCCAAAGGCGTCTAGTTCAGAAAAACAAAAATCAAGACCTACCTCAACACAACGGGGATTACATATCATAACACGCATGCCTTTTGCCGCCTGCTTATGAATCCATTCCTCTCTCTTCTTCGGACTTGGAGAAGCTGACTTTAAAATCATAATCTCTTTGTCGTCAAGTCCTTTTACATTTGCGGCTAAAATCTTCTTTAACCTTCCTGTAATATTTGTCATAGGACTGGAAGAATATTCCACATAAATAACGCAATTTCTGTCCTCTGATAATTCAGATTCAACGAGTTTAATAAGCTCTTTCTCCTTGTTTAATAACTTAAAGTCAGGCTTATCAATAGTCTGCCATATTGGTTTATTCCGCTTATCATATCCTTTAATGACAATTTCCTCATCCGCATACTCTTCAAAGTTATTTATACTAACAAGAGGTTTACCATCTTCCCCTGATAGAATCGGCTGTCTTCCAAATGGTTTATCTACATAAGACAAACTGAACTGTAGCTTATCTGACATACACCTTCTTCCTCTTGGAGTTTTAAGTGCATATTGCAATTTATCATTAACTCTGTGATATTCCGCAAGAATTTCCGGCTCTAACGGAACAGAAACAACATCCTCATACAACGGCGGCAAGAATTGGCTCAGGTCTGACAAATCAAGACAGAGCTGATACGGTAAAAGCATATCCTTAATTACAAGCGGACTACAGCCCGGCTGAACCGATATACGGTTTCCAAATGCCTTGCCGCGACAATTCTGTAAGTAGATATCGTCTCCACTTTTCTCAAATTCCTGCTTAATAACACCGTATTTCTTAGCGAACTTCATTTCATCAGTCCATTCATAGCCTTTCTTCTTCATCAGCCACGGCGCCACCCTGTACAATAAATAGAACAGAGATGTAGCATAGCCATTTATCAGTGTTCCTGTTAATAACAACTGTTTTTTAGTAATGCTTACCAAGTCACAAAAACTCTGAGCCTGACCAGTGTTTCCACCCTTATATAAATGGCACTCGTCTGCTATCAAATAATCAAAGAATCCTTTAAGCTGCTTTTTCATATATGTTGATATGGCTATTTTTCGGAGAAGAGACTCCTTTGAATTCCCAATGATTTTAACACCATTAGCTTCTTCAAATTCCGCCTCACGACCTGCATAACACCAAGCTGTCTTTTCTTTAGACTTTTTCATGTCTGCATAAAATAAGACTCTTCGCCAATTACCTTCAGACGACTCCGAGCCTAAATTACCAACATTTGGAGTCCATAATGATGCCCCGCAAACATAGCAATTAGAATTCCGGCTTGTTCTGTTTCCGAAATCCTCCGGCTGCAATGGTTTTTCATTAGGGAAATAATGTCCCTCTTTACTATAATCCCATAACAGATTGTCACATTCAGGACAAGTACAGCCACTTGTGTATTGACCTTTATATGACACCGGCTCTCTAAGCCAATTACCGCCACATCCGCAGGCACCTGACATTTTATCAGGCTTGTATCTGCCACATTTTGAACACTTGAGTCGAAATTCCTGAATCCAGTGATTACCCCCGCAGGCACACTTGACATTACCACTGACCTCTTTTGTAGCGCCACACTCAGCACACACATACTTAGCTGGCACTCTCCGCCTCGTGATTTTGCCTATTGCCGGACGGTAAGAACAACTCAGCTTTGCCGTATCCTTACTGATAACATAAAATTCCCTACCATTTCTGGCAGCACCTTTATCTTTAATAGCAATGGCATCAGCTAAGGTGTCAATATAATGCACTTTCGCATATGGAATATTGTCTCTAATGGTCTCTCCCCACTTCTTAACAATAGTTCCCGGACACAATACAACAACTCGATAATTAATATTATCTCTGCTACTATATGCACTCTGCAAAGTAGCTCCCTTGTGTGTATTCATGTATTTTCTGACTCCTCTTATCTCTATTGATAAAAAAGCCAGCAGGGTTTTACCAACACCCATACCGCAATTTAAAAACTGAAAACTCCGATCCTTAAGTCCTGCAACTGCACCATTTGCAATCGCATTCTGCTGTGGAAATGGCCGCATAGTCTTAAGAGCATACTCCTCTGACGAACCTATAAGGTCAATTTTAGGCACAACCACATCATCAACCTCATTAACAAGGTCCTGTCCGTACTTTTCAAAGTACTTATCAATGGAACTAACCTCAAAGGGCTTTTGCTGCTTATCAGTCAACTTAATTAATCCTTTTTCATACAGCATTTTCATAGCTTCTGCAAAGTATTGTTCTGTAAGCTTCTCAGAAACCCTCATCACAACCAGCTCGGAAAGCTTACATTTGCTGCCATCAGCAAGCTCATACATCCATTCTTCTGCTTCTTCTGGAGTAATACCATAAAGAGAAGTATTAAAACCTACTAAACGCTGTGAAACAAGGTGATCGAGTAAAGGCTTAACCAGCTCCCTTATCATAGGAATTGGAGTGTATTTCATGATATATGAATAAAAACTGTCATACTCACTGCCCTTTCTTATAATAAAAGCTTTGGTTTGCCTGATTAGCGGACTATATGCTAACGCATTAGATACCCGTTCCTTGCCATATTTCAAATCAACTATTTTTCCCCCGAAAGGTTCTTTCACATAACTGCATATGGATTTACCATAGCAAACAATTCCCTTATTAATTCCGCTGACTGCACCCGTTAATATCTGCTGGCTTCTGTCAAATAAATCCACAATAACAGCGTCCGGACGGGAATTAATATTTTCAAGGTCCTCAGAGAGAACCGCAAATGCCATATAAATCTCGGCACTGCCAATTTTAACTTTCTGCATATCTGCAACCTCCAAATCATTCTTCGCTCATAGAATCCTCGGTACTTGTATTAGCTGCACCGGCTTTAAGAACGATATAGTTAAATTCTGAATCAAAGATATGGATTGATGCCTCACTACTGGTTATTACCTCTATAGTATCCGCATTACCCGGTCCATTATCTTTAATTCTTGAGGTCTCAACCTGTTCAACATAACCTCGTTGAATATGTAGAGTTCCCTCATCCTCATTTCCAGCCAATCCCTCGCAGACACCACACACCATAAGTTCATACTTAGTTGCATCGGTGGAATTGGTGGATTTCCAACAATTTCAGAAGTATAGGCTTCCATGCAGGCTAAATCTGATATGCCCCTGCAAAGTACCCTACTCTTCTTTAATGATGGCAGCGCCTCTTCCGGAAGGAAAACCTTTGTGGTGAACTTCTCTACACCATCCCCTCCATTTGAGACTAAAACTCTCCATCTCTCATCAATTTCTTCGTCTACCTTTGGTAAATAAGGAATTTTTTCGAGAGTATTAACGGATTCAATCCAAGCCTTGAAATCTTCAAGCATACAGCCTATAGCATCTCTTCGACGGCTGATTATAACTATCTGCTTATAATCTTTGTATACCTCGTCGTCAAACTTAAAGATATGCAACGGCTTATACCTGCTGAAATAACTTCTAGCAAACTTTTCGTATGTCTTATCAGACATATCCGATATCAGATAATATGGAATAACAAATACATGCACTCCATTTCTCTTTAAGTATTTAAAAGTTGTCTCCTCAGCTACCTGTTCAAATCTCGTTTCGCCATCTGATCCATATGGAGGATTATCATAAATCAGATCTACTTTAGCATTGCTCATTATTATGCCATGCGTTGTATCTGCGTTTAAAAGATAATCTACCCATACCTTTCCCTCTTCATCAGCTTCCTGATTAGAGATTTTTGTCTGCTTGAGCTTTTCAACCGTATCACAGTTAATTTCAACTGCATATGTAACGATTGAATGTCTCTCTGCTCCAGCTCCACGAAGCAAAGAAGTCACAGCCGTTCCATCGCCTATGTGCGGCTCAAAAACAACTGTGACTTTATTTTCCTCGTTTTCAATTTTAAGCACCCTGCCGCAACGATACATCATATCCGTATTAGTGTAGAATGCTCCATAGCGGGCATAATTGCCTGCCGTCTGTTGGAACGTATTTACATTCCTGACATTTTTTACCATATCTGGTACCTCCATTTAATATTTCCACCTGAGTGGATTTTTATCTATATTAACAACACGGTTAAATCTAAGCATAAAAAAAAGACTCTGTGAAAATCACAAAGTCCATTAATACACACAATCAACCTGGTTGAAAATATCCTCCTATCATAACATCAGCAGTGTCATGAAAACCAATCAGCACGAGCATCGTGTTGATTTAAACAAAAAATCAAATAATATATAGATAATATACTATATCCAAAAAGAAAAAGCAATAAAAAAGACTGTCTCTCCCTATAGGGAATAAGACAGTCTTCTGTAAGCGGCTATACATTAATTAATTAATTGGTAATTTCCCAAATATTTCATAATACACATCATCGGCGGAACTATTAATAGAATCATGCATGGTTTCTTCCGGCTCATTCTGAAGAGATTCGTATAAATAACTCTTTTTCACAGCATTAGTCGCTGCTTGCTCCGATAAATCATATCGTCTGATTAAACTCAATATCACACAATTCATGTACGATAAAGCTTTTGTATTCATCATTTAAACACCTCCAGTTATTATTTCACATTTCATAGATACAATAGATGTCAGAGCTTTCTCTGTATGAAAGGACATCTGCGTACCTAATGTTCTTCCATCTTCTGTAAGAACATCATACACTGATACCATCTCAATTGCCACATCTTTATTCTGAATATGACTTGCAATTTCAGAAACCTTTGAATCTGCTATTGAGCCAATCACTAAATCATATTTCGAATCAAGATTATTTTCCATACAATTTTGTTGTACATATTCATAAGAAAGTCTGTTTGCCAGTATAAAATACAACCATTCTTCATTGCAATAATCGAATCTTTTTATATTAAATGTATTTACCATATCAATATTAATTGTGATAACAACTACTGCTGGTTTATCCTTTTTCCTGTATATTCTATTGTATTTTTTAGTCTGTGTCTGAGCCCTCTTTTTAGCAACATTTTTATCATCCGTCATATAGAATCCCCTACCAAAATCCAATTCTTTCTTACTTTTGGTAAAATCAATTCCATGCTCACAGATATTATGTGCAGAAGATTCATTTGTCCCATGATACCATACTCTCTGCATATTCTTCTCCTTCCTTAATTATACCATACTTTATCTGAATATAACAGGGAAGGCTGCCGCTTTAAGCAATCCCTGTCATATCAAATTACTACAAGGATTGCTCCTATTTAGTTAAATCCATTTACAAACCTAACTTTTGATAATACTCTTCAATATTATCTATAGTCAGTTCTGTTGCCCTCAACTGGGCATTTTTAATCAATGCATCGTCAAGACCTTTGCCCAATTTTTCATCCCATGTAAGAATGAGTGGCTTTAGTCCTTCTCTCAAGAGCCTCATTGCAAGCCCCTTTTCAGAGCGCAATACATTGATGTTCGTTAATCTGTCCGCATCATATGCGATTGCGAAAAACTGTACACCAGAGTTTATAAGATACTCCAGTATGTTTTTTCCAATCCTGGTCTCAAACAGCTTTGTATAACTGTTTACGCCTGGCAATATACAAAATGGCACTTTAAGAAGAGTGCTTCCAACGATTCCCTTCTTCTCACCCTCTGTAAGTATAGCCATGACCGGATTACTGTCCTTACTCTTAATCAGACCGACTATGTTACTGCCCTCTGTACCACACTCATATAAGTTAGTGTATGTACCGGCTTCTACATCATCAACCTGCAGGAATGAAGACATGCCTCTGTACTTTCCTGTACAGCGGTACTTTTTATCAGTTTCCTTTTCCAGTGTTCCGTCAGGGTTTAATTTCATAACTCCCCTCCACGAAACATACCTTTTTAAGTTATCGTCCTCGGATATAAAGTATAATCCCCTATCGTCTTTCTGATAAGATTTACTTACATCCATAAAGTCCATACGCACACGGATTCTAACTATCTGTCCCTTCTCATTAAAGAGAGGGAAGCCTATTCCGGATCTGGCTTCAAAGTACCAATATTTTTCTCCGGTTCTTTTATCTTTCTTTAAATAAAAACCGGGAACACCAAGCAGCGCATCCGAACCCAGCTCATTAATAATGGCTGCACATACGCTGCTCCTTGATGGGAGGTCATTCGCCTCCAAAACATCAAATGATGTTTTCTTGTGGTAATATTCCATCCAGTCGTCAGCTGGAAATGAACATAACATACTGTTATCGAAAAAAACATCTCGCCAGCCGTCACCTTCAAGCCATGCCCGGTGACTTGCCTTTAATGGATAAAAGCTCATAAGCATTCGATAAGCCAAATCTTTCTTCTCATCGTCTGCTTCTTCCACAATACCGACAGGATTAAGTTCTTTCTTAAACTGTCGCTTTCCCTGAACAGCATCAACATCATGAGCTCCTTTTCTCCACACACGGAATCCATGTGCCTCAGCTTCCGCAACTTCATCCTCCGGTCTGTATATTCCTGAGCCTGCTCTGCTCACGCCCAGAAAGACATACAATTTTCCGTCATAGCCAATAACATCTCCTTCCGGATTTGCTGCATTTACTCGCGGATCTGTATACCTCTTACAGATATGCACATCGCCATAACCGTCTTCTGCGGGTACTCTGCAGCACCAATCAGCTGTGCCACAGATTAAACATGGCTGATGTTTTTTTACCTCATGATAACCATTTGCCATATCACAACACTCCTTCTTGTTATTATTTTCTTTCACTCTATATAAACAGAAAGAGAATCCTTGTAATTTAGATTTCCCTCTCTGGCTACAAAATAAGTAACCATAAGGGAAACCCCTTTAGGTTCGTTATACTCCGACATTAAATGGAATATAAAAAAAGATGATGTCTCGTTCCAACATCAAGACACCATCTAAAACATCTGTCTGCTTAAGCAGACTGCGAAAAGACAGTAGCCTTTCCGTAATCTAGGAAAATGTGAGCTGTCTGCAGCACTTCCTTCCTAGTGGAATTAATCTTTTGCCTGTATCTAATCGATACTTTTGGCTGTACCCACGAGGTACTTCTATCACATTGTGATTAATTTGTGGTTAATCACAAATGCAATATAATCAGCCTTTTTAAAGGCATAAAAAAACGCCGCTCTCAGCGACGACATAATACATTATTTGTATCATCAATATAAGCATATTTGCAATACACTTATCAATTTTCTATAGCCAAAAAAGACTATAAACACCAAGTAAAACCACTGGTTCTGCTCCAAACAAAAAATCAAAATATGTTATTATAATAACACATCAAAATATATTGTCAAGTATATGACACCCATAATACATCACCATGATAATTAATTGATAGTCTCACACAAGGCATAATACTCTCTAAAATTAAAATAAGTCCCCACATATAACATACTTGTGGGGGCTTATTGACCTACGGTTTCTTGCATCATTTTGCCTTACATATTATATTACAGGTAAATCAGATGCTCAATATTTTTATATCTCATAGCACTCATAGCAGGAATTTTTTGTCTTGCTTTTTATACAAAATGCGCCTGACTTCCATAATCTTATTATCCTGCTCATCGTCTATTACAACATAATAAATTACAAAATTCTTCACATAGATTCTGTAATATGGATAACGATGTTCCCTGAAAGAATATAATGGTTCAAATGACTCTGCCACTGGCTGTCTCTCCAATATTGCATTTTCTACTGCATCAAGTAAATCATGTGCAGCTTTCGCATTATGCAGTTTTTCAGCAATATACACAACCTTCTCTTCTAAATCGTCATAGAACAATGGCAGATATCTCAATATATATTTTGTATCAGCCATTTATCCTCCTTCTGAGATTAGAAAAAACTTCCTCATGTGAATATCTTCTATCATTCTCTTCTGCATATCTGTCAGCAGCGTCAAGTGCTGCTTCAATGCCATCTGTCAGGCTTGAATACGCCTCTATGCTAAGTACAACCATAGTGCCATAGCCGTTTTTCGTCAAGTACACTGGCTCTCCACACTCGACGGCTTTTTCTACTTCAGTAAAATTATTACGCAAATCCGAAACTGGTCTAATCTGTATCATAGAAAACCTCCTTGTATTTGATATCATAATCTTATCATTATTTTATCATAATTTTATCATTTATATTATATACAATTTGATTCGCTTTATCAATACCATATTCTTTCATGTCGAATTTTGTTGAATATTGTCGCTTTTTATGCTAAACTTAATATTAAGATAAGCATTTGTGTAAACAGATGCCTCTTAGGAATCCTCTCCAAGAAGAGAGATTCCAAGTCGGATTAATAATCTCTAATTAGAGAAGCCCACCTTGCTTACAGCAGGGTGGGCATTTAATTTTTAAATGTTGTTATATCTTTTCACTTCTAATAATTATGGTATATGAACTACTTACAAAGCTCCAGTAAATTTATGGTATTCTTGACATAATACTCTTAGCAATATAAATCACTCCTAGAATAAACAAACCGAGGAATGCAATAACAAGCATAAGCTCTGTTCTCTGTGCAATAGCTGTATCTGGTAAATATTCACCAAATATGGCATCCATTAACTGAACTACTATAGTTCCAAATAGTCCTATAGTAACGTGAATAAGTCCTTTTATTTTATAATAATAAGCGCCTCTTGGTTCACTACCCTGTTTCTGTGCTTTTGCCTGTTTTCTTCTATCGTTAATTAGCTGTATTGCAATGTAGCAATACACGGCCCAAGCTGCATATTCCATATTTAAACTTCCTCGCTTTCTTCCATATCTTCGTTACTGTTTTTCATTATCAAATTTCTAATCACAATACTGAGCACCAACATAAACGCTATCGGATAGGCTGGAAATAAACTTATCCATGTTTTGGTTCTAATACCGAAAGTAGTGTAAATAATCCATATACATGTCATCAGAAAATAGACTGCAACTATCAGAGATATGATAATACCTGCAACTGAAATCTTTTTATTAAAATAAACATAACAACCCACATTTAATATAAATAAGATAAGAAAAGGAACTAGTATTATTTTAAATAATTCAATATGCAATGTTGGCATATGTAACACTTCTACAAGTTCTCTCCTAAATTGTTCCACTACGGCTATCAGAGAATCACTGTTTATCACTTCATTCATACATTTTACCTCCTACATGAAATTTTTAATGTTCTGTTTTTTCTTATTTTTCTTATCATTTTCTTATCAGCTACAAGGTTTAGAACTGTTTCAGCAAGTCCATCAAGTAGCATTGGCACCGTTCTTCCTTGATAATACTCCTTATATGCATGAGGAATCTGAAATGTTTCACTATTTAAAAGTATTTTAATCTTTTTTTTCATGTATTTTTTATATTGTCTTTTATTCATAAATAACCTCCAAATTCCTTACCGCAATATCAAACTAACCCATACAATCTATCTAACTTCGAGAAATCAATTATTCCTCTCTTTTCATCAACAATTTCAGTTATTTCCGGTCCAAAATAAAATTTTTCCTGTCCTGTTCCTATTCTCTGAGGATATTCGACAATTAATGTATCATTTGTTTCATTTATACTGTATATATATTTTGAATCATCATTTATTCGACCATAAAAATCAATGAAGCGTTCTATTTCATTATATACAGCTGTTATCTGCAATGCTGTTGCCTCATATTTGTCTTCAATGATTTCACCATTTTCAACATATTTCCTGTATGTTATTTCACCCGGTGTCAAGATTTTCCTAATACTACCTGCAATACCAAACCATGAAAAAATATAAACCACAAATATGAAATCTTGTAACAAATTTGATCCATATCCAGACACTGAAATTATATACTCATACTTTATTGGAAATGTAACATGCTTAAACACAAGATAATACATAGTTAGATAACAAACTGAAAATGCCAGTAAATTCCCTATATATGTTTTTATTTTAAACTTCCTATACACCGGATTTTTCCAATTGTCAGTTGCTTTCTCTCCAGATTCCCTGAGAATATTTTTGACTTCACCTTCACGAAGGTTAGGTGGTATATATGTTACTTTTTTATCTATATCTTTTACTTCCTGCACCGGCTTTGGATTTCCATACCCGCAGATTTCTTTAGGTAAAGTCTCAACCATTTTTTATCCTCCTGCGTAATTATTATATCGGTAATGACATTTAACTGCCTACGTACCGGAAAAAGAACTAATGCTTTATTGTATTATTTATTATATCAGATAATAGTGTGCCAACATACAAATAACTATAATAGCAACAAATACAGTTAATTTTACAAGTTCTTTTTTTCGTCTCTTATACCTTAATTCATATACAAAATTAATATCTTCTATAGTAATTTCAAATACAGGCTTATAAAGTATATTCTCTAAATTCTGCATTTGCTGTATTGAAGGTTTAAGTTCTCTCTCTATATTTTTTATTGTCCGCTCATTTTCCAGCATATTCCCATATTTTGGATATCCTAGTAATGTTGTAGTGCGTTTTAAATGCCTTTTTCTCTGTTCATACTCATACTCTGAGCAAAATTTTTCGAGAAAACTTACCTCGTGTCTAACCATTTCCTTAAAAAACATATAATGCTCTTTTAGGTATTCCTCACTCTCTATAACAGGGTAATACCTTCCATATAATTTACTATTTATAAACTGTACCATTATCGTTTATGATTCTCTCCTTGATTATATCAATTATTATTTATCATTACTAAGCATAGGTGTCTCTACAAGATTCGCTTTTCTCTCCTTAAAAGGATACTTCCACTTAAGGCGAGTATGGCAAAACGGACATTTCTGAAAACCTATCTTTACAGGTTTTCCGCAACTCTTTCCGGGGCATCTAAAGCTCATGATCGTACCGTCTGGACTGTACAGCATATTCATGAAATTTTCCTTTAAGAGCTGCTCCTTAATCTCATCGTTAAATATCTCATATTTTATCCCAATCGGTCTTTTTGAGAACATGTTGACGCCTCCAATTTTTTTAATATTAAGAACTTCTCATTTATTGATGATTTCTGTTGCTAAATCACATAAAAAGATATAATCTAGCCTTGTATTCCCATAAAAAATTTTCCGACATACTTCATTTCCGATGGTGAATACATTGGGGCATATTATTATGCCCCTCTATTTTTAATCACCAACATTTTTCTTGATTTCCTAATCTATTACTGTCTTTCCCTTTTCTTTCTCCACAGTCTGCAGATAGAAAAGATAGGAAACCTGGCAGCAGGTGAGATTCAATACTGATACCTTAATCATGCCTGTTACTATCATTATTTTGTTTCCCCGCAAGAAGAACACTTGTAGCCAACTAATTTCTGCTCATTATATGCTTCACTTACTGTAACTGTTTCATAGTGACCTTCTTCGTCATGATGTACATAATCCACTATCTTAGTTATTGTAGACGAAAACATACATCCACCACCATTCTCAGTACATTCATACTGATGTTCATCCAATTCATCAGCGTTATCATATTCATATTTTGATATTCCAAGTGCACGACATCTTGAGCATGGATTTGGACTATCCGGCTTACAATTATTGCAAACTTCAAAATATTTATACACTGGTTCTTCCCACGCAGCCTTATCAACTACCCAAACTTTTTCCTTTACTGCTTCATGGGGTATATAATCATAGACTGGCTCCCAGTTATGCTCATGTGAAGGTGTATTTGGTGTTGATGGCTTTGTATCAGCTTCGCTAGGGACTGAGTTACTGCCATTGTCTGAAGAACTGCTGCCATTATTACCACTGTTACCGCTGTTGCCACTGTTATTGCTGTTATTGTTGCCATTATTGTTATCACCAGAGCCTGAACTGCTGCCACCGTTACTGTTATTGCCGTTATCAGCTATATCAGTTGATGGCTTAGTAGGAATAACCTCATCAGCCTTCGGAATCTTGTCTTCCTTCGCAGCTTCCGTAATCTCATTAGACACAGTTTCATCAGTGATTGTAATTGTGCCACTGGAACTTTCTTCGTAATTATCAGCTTTAATTTCCGTTCTATTACCATCACGATCCTGAATGATAACAACTTTTTCGCCATTGTCCTTTGTCTCGACAATACCGGCTACTTCTACTGTGTTACCCTCTGAATCCTTGACTGCAATAGTAACCTGTTCCTCACTGCCTGCGTTCTTCTTAGTTTCCTGTTCTGTAACGGCCTTAGTAGTGCTCTCGGTGGTTACTGTCTTACTCTTCTTTCCGCAGCCTGCAGATGTAAATACTAAACAGCATGATAAAAACACTGCTGCACCCTTTAATAAATTTCTTTTAATCATACCAGCTTACCTCGATTCCTCTTTACTCGAGATAAACCCTATTCCTAAAAGATTTTTAGATAATTAATAGTTTTCTGATAGCAAAATGTGGTTGGTGCTATCTTTAACCTTAAAATACCGCCTTTTCCTGTAGTTTTCAATACATACACATGTCAAAAATTGTTACAGAATTATTACAAGGCAACATTTTACTAAATAATTACATGCACTATTAATACCACAAATCCCCTCTCCGTTGGAAAGAGAGGGGATTGTGACATTTTTCAATTTAAGACCAGTGCGAAATAGATTATTCCACTACTTCTTTTTCTGATTTCTTTTTCCAAAGAACAATAGCAATAACAGCAATAATAACAATTACTACTGCCGAAAAACTGCCAACTACAACAGGATTTTTAAATACTGACTTAAAATCAGTTTTCTTATTGCCTGATGCATTCCCGTCAACAATTTCACTTGTAAGCTGGTATGTTGCTGTACCCTTAATTTCATAAAAAGTTGTGTTCTTTGTTGTATCTGCTTCATAATCTGCAGTGTAAACTACATTAGCTGTTGGATAATCCACCGTAGCCACATATGTTGCTTCATAATCTGCAATTTCCTTATAACCCTTAACAGTTGCTGTCCTGTGGATCATTCCGTCTGCATCAGCTTCCGGCTCACTTGTCCATTCGATTGATTCAACTGTATAGATATCCTTAGATAACCCTAAATCCTCAAGAATACTGTCCTTATACTGCATAAGGTTAGGATTCTCGGCATTATATTCAACAAGGTTATCCTTATACATAAAATAAGCTCCACTAACCACATTAATTGAAAAAACAAAATCATCACTCTTCTGTTCATTCTTCTTTACGAGACCTGTCTGAGTCATATTTACAGTGCTAACCTCATTAGTTGCCTCGTCACGAACACTTCCTGCTACAACTGCCGGAATATCGTCGGTTTTTGTTAAACCATTGTATGTATATACTTTTGTGTATGTAACAGAACGGCTTCCCATATCGCCTTCTGCCGTAGTGACTGATTTAAGCCTGTAAGTTATTCCATTCTCGACAATGGATTCCTCAAATACAGGAGCTGCATCTGTTACAAGAACCGTATTGGTCTTTGTGATGTTAGCAATCTGTTTAGCCTTTACATCATACTTAACATCAGTTAAGGTGTAATCCACACCATCTTTAGATTTATTTTTTTTAAAATCATATTCAGCTTCCTTATTCTCAGATTCAAATTTCTCTTCCTCTGTGAATGTAGTTGCTGCGTAAGTTTTGTTATTACCTGCAAATGCTACTGCAAGAAATACAAGAACTGCTCCAAACACCTTTATGAATGCTTTTTTATTCTTTCCGAATAAGCAGCCTAAAAGTGCAATACCAGAAACCAGCATAATAACCATGTACTTTAACATGTCTGAACTGTCTCCTGTCTGTGGTGTAACTAATGCTGAATCTGCTGCAACTTCAAAATCCTTTTTCTCATTGTAGCTGAAATTCATCAGTCCCACTTTGGCTTCATCAGCCATTACAAAATGCTGTAATTCCACTTTATCTCCAAGAACAAATGCAACATCTTCTGTAAGTTCGTAGCCCCACGGAGCTGCCACTTCATGAATCTTGTATGTTCCCGGCTCTAATCCTACGATTACTGTTTCTTCTAAACCTGACACAAAAGAAGTTACCTTCTTTACTGCTGCCACTGTATTACCATTCTCGTCCTTAGTTTCAGTAAGGATTTCAATCTCTACTACATTTCCATCCTTATCAAGAATCTGTAAAGTTGCTCCGGATAAAGGCTTTTTCGTCTTGGAAGTATCATCAATCTTAATAATGCCTATTTTAGTAGGCTCAACAATCGTCTGTCCTTCATCACTCAAATCTTCATGAGCAGTTACCTCAATTTCGTTCTGATATAATTTTTCAAAAACTACTACTGTTCGACCTGCTAAATCAGCTCTTGTAAAATTAAATGTCACATCAATGCTGCCATCTTTCTGTTCAGCTGTGAATTTAACCTCACCTGTGATTTCCTTTCCGGTTGCCTTATTAATTACTGATTTTCCGGTTGCCTTATCCTTTAAGACACCTTTAATTACATATTCCTTACCAACAATAAGGTTTTTATATGATACAGTATCGACAATCACGATATCCTCTGCACCATTGTTATACTTAGTTCCGCTAATACCATCATTAGCTGTTGTTTTAATTTCAGGATAAAAAGTGCTTTGATCTTCATCACTTAAATCTTCATGACAAGCTACCTCAATTCCATTGTGGTAGACCTTCTCAAAGCATACAATTGTCTCTCCTGCAAGCAGGGAAGAATCAAACTCAAACACCATGTCAACCGTTCCGTCTGCCTGTTCAGCATCAAATGTTGTTCTGGCTGTTATCTTATTTCCCTTCTTATCAAGCAGAGGTTTACCAGTACTCTTAACCATGAGATATCCGCTTACTGTGTAAGTGTTACCCACAATTAATCCATGATAAGTTACTGTATCTACAATTACGGCATTCTCTGTAACTGTGCCGACATTGTTTCCTGTATATTTATCATGCGCCTGTGTCTTTATATCAATAAAGTAAATGCTCTGCTCCTCGCTACCAATATCACTATGGGTTGTAAGTTTAACACCTGTCTCTGTATCAAAAATATCTTCGAATACGACAAGAATATGATCTCCCAGTCCTGTTGAGTCAAGTGTAAATTCCATATCTATAGTTCCATCAGGACCATCTGCAACAAATTTCTTAGTCGCTGTTATAAGATTTCCTGTGCTGTCAAGTACAGGCATCTGTGCAGCCCTGTCAACAAGATATCCCTTTAGTGTATACTCACGACCTGCAACCAAGTTACTGTATATGACAGTATCAATGATTGTTGTTTCAGATCCTACAGTACCATTATGGTCTCCTGTGCTCTTATCATGTGCCTTTGTCCTTATCTTAGGATACAAAATCGACTGATTAGAGTCAGTTATATCACTATGCGTGGTCACGCGGATATCATTATGATATAAATCCTCAAATACCACGGCTGTAGAACCCTCCATATCACTTGAATCAAATTCAAATGTAATATCTATTGAACCATTCGCTGTTTCAGCTGTAAATGTCCTTGAAGATGTAATCTTATTACCATCCTTGTCAAGTATAGCTGTGTTAGTATCCTGATTCATAAGGTATCCGCTTACCGTATAGGTCTTTCCGACAATCAGATTAGTGTATGTCACTGTATCGATTATCGTTGACTTACCTCCGACAACACCTACATGACTGTTGGTATCACCATCCGCAGCGCTTGTTCTGATCTTAGGGTAGAAAATACTTTGGTCTGCACTAGTTATATCGCAATGCGAGCCAACTCTTACCCCATTATAATAAACATCTTCAAAAACAGTTACCGTTACGCCTTCCAAAAGTGATGAATCCAGAGTAAACTCCATCTCAACTGTCTGATTTGGTGCTTCGGCTGTAAATGTCTTTGTTGCTGTTATTTTATTGCCGTCTTTGTCAAGCAGTTCTACACCAGTATCCTTATTCATCAGATAACCACTTACCTCATAGGTATTACCAACGCGTAAGTTGTTAAATGTTACTTCATCAACAATAGATGCCTTATCCGAAACAGTACCTACATTGGTAAGAGTATCCTTGTCATGCGCCTTAGTTCTTAACTTAAGGTAATCTATCGTCTGGTCTTTGTCCTCCAGATCATCATGAACAAAAATCTCAACACCCTGCTGGTAAAGCCTCTCAGCAACAACAACTGACAGTCCCTCAAGGTTTGCCTTGAAGTTAAATTCAACATTTACAATCTGGTCTTCTGTCTCTGCGGTAAATGTTGTTTCACCTGTTACAGTATTTCCATCCATGTCAACGAATGGAAGACCTGTTGCCTTGTCTTTAAGCATACCCTTAATAGTGTACTCCTCGCCGACAACAAGATCACGGCAGTCTACGCTGTCTATAATCCTGTAAACAAAGTTCTCATCATACGCTCCCTGGTTATCACCGGTCTTGTATTCTGCTGCCTTTGTTCCTGCGATAGAGGTATGCTTGTCTGTGTATTTAAGAGTATAATCCTGAGATTCGGAATTACCCTTAATCTCACTTGCATCAACTTTCTTAGTATCATGTTTATTGCCATATCCAATCGGTGATGTAAGTTCCTTAACCTCATATACATAACCTGTCGGATAATCATATGTTGTGGCTGCTGTTCCATCTTCTCCTGTTACTATCTTTTCCAAAACAGTTCCCTTAGAAGCAACAACCTTTCCGCTTCTGTCCTTAATATCCGTTGTAGCGTATACTCCGAATACTGTGTTGGCAAGAACAGCTCCCGTATCTATATCTGTCTTATTAACAGATACATTTACTTTCTGTCTGCTGTCCTCCATTGTTACATTAGTAAATCCAACTTCTGCATAGGTATCAGCGGTTACCGTAATCTCATGTACTTCCGGATCAAGAAGATATTTACCGTTTGTCCTTACTTCCTTGATGTAGTAAGTTCCCGGCTTATATTCATATCTAGATTCTGCATATGTTCCATCAACAGTTGTAATCTGCTCAACAAGTGATTCGTCACTAAATGACGGATCCGAATATACAACATATGTACAGCCTCCAACATATCCTTCTTCATATGTAAATCCGGTTTCCTGATTAAATCCTGTAAGTACTTCACCCTTCTTATACAGACGAATCTTAGAATACTTCTGGGCATCATTTCCTGTAAGCTCATATGTTCTTCCATTTTCTGTAATGGAAACTTCCATATCATTCATGAAAGTACAATTCTCGTCTCCGCCAATCTGGTGAAGCACATAATTTCCGTATGGCATATCCTTAGAGGTTGCTAAACCATTTGAATCTGTTGTAAGAATATCCCTTACGCTGTCTGCAGCATTGTCATAACTTCCGGCAGATTTAAGGTACAGCTGGAATACTGCTCCTCCTTCTGCCACGGTCTTTGAAAGGTCGTCTTTCTGTGTGGTAAGAATAACCTTAGAATTATCATCCTTAGTTACTGTCTTAGTCTTTTTAATCGAAACCTTTCCTTTGACTTCCTGCTCCAACTGAATGATTGTATCATCAGCTTCCTGATAAGATGTAGCATTAATCTGCAATACTCCATTAACATATACGGCTTTTTTTATTAAATTAGTGACAAATACTGTATCATCTTTCAAATATCCAATAGGAGCCTCTTCCTCTTGTACAGTTATTGTTCCCAATGGAAAAACAACTCTGTTACCAGACATAAAAAGCTCATCACCACTAATATAACAATCTGCTTTCCTCAGATTTATCCTACCATTCTCATCCGTCTGAACATGCCAAGTATACTTAGCACTCTTACCATCTGCAGCAGGATTTGTGGTCATATCCGTATCATAATACTTAACCACATACTTAGCGCCCTCGAGAGTACCATCTCCGTTAGATACTCCACCTGTCTCCTTATTAACCTTCCTAAGAAGGATAGTTACAGGGTCAGTCTCCGGAATATCTTTTACTCCGCCGCCATAAGTATCTTCACCTTCAATGGTAATAGACTTGACTTCATCATTTAAGAGGAAGCCTTTAGGTGCTTTAGTTTCTTTGTAATACAATGTTTTTGTCTCATAACGAGGAATATCATACACAGTATATGTATCTGTGTCGCCATTCTCGTCAGTGACAAGTGTTGTTAAAAGGTCTGTACAGTCTGCATCGTTGTAAACAGAAAACTCTGCTCCCGCGAGGCTGTAACAGCTGTTTCCTGCTGTTATTCCGAGTTCGTCATTTACGCCCTTCTTAAGCCTGATACTTCCACTGTATGGAGGCGGATTGTAAGTATCCCAGAAGATACACAGGCTCTGGTTCACACCATCATCGTTATTCAGGTACTTTGCATAACAATCATAATCTCCACTTCCATGATCGCATGCATACTCATATAAATCCATACATAAGTCATATCCTGCCTTGCCCGGACCGCCTAAGAATGTACCGCCTATAGCCGGCTCATTCCACATATCATCGTTTAATGCATACGCGATAGTGTGGTGAGCAATGATCCATCTTAAATCCTCATTGTAACCAGCTAATGGACCCTCTGATGCGCCGCTTCCTACTGAGAAGAAAAATATTCTTGCATATACATCATTCTCGTAGCTGCCGGCATCCGTAAATGTTGAGCCTATACCTGGCTGCTGCTTGTGCGGTTCTGCACACATAGCCTGAACAACATCCCCATCAGGTGTCTCAACACTGAATTCCCAGCTCTTCCAGTCACCCATCCCATCATCAATACCGCTGAATACATCAGCATATGATACATCGTTATCATATCCGATAAGTGTGTATCCTTCTGCTTTTGCCTTCATTGGTTCGACATTGGCAATAATGGTTGTTACTGCCATGACTGAAGCCGCCGCTCCTGCGACAAACCTTTTAAAGAAACTCTTTCCGACTTTCTTTACGTTTTTCACGCTTTTTCTCCTTTCTCTCTTAATTAAAGGCTGGTTATTCCAACCTTTGATAATTTGACGGACGCTATTAAAACTTTGTCAACAGCATTTTTTAAAAATTTAATTTTTCTAAAAATGTAAAAAGAGTTAATATCTGAAACGATACTAACTCTTTCATAAATCCGGCATATTTTCTTCTGCTGCCTGCAAAGCCGCATCATTAGATGCTCAGGCTCACAAGCTCATATTTATCCTTTACAT
>OBAH01000735.1_pt1 | contig 23647 bp, 19 predicted proteins | sample 1517491 | NCBI WGS metagenome assembly OBAH01 (sample SAMN04571697, study PRJEB22368) | human gut metagenome | biome: human gut; material: stool | host: Homo sapiens | place: Luxembourg | collected 2012-08-03
GAAAAATAATCAAGTGTTGCCTTTAATATTGTCCTGAAATCCTCATCCACTATCTGACAGTCCGATACTGTCACAAGGTCATAAAAGCTTCCTCTTTTGTGCATGCCAAGCGCGAGTGGGCCATCCTTGTACTCATCACCGAAGGAAAATTCCATCTTATTTCTGTATTCGCTCTTTTTAGGACTTCCATGTATCCCTATAAACTCGTATCCTGACTCTTCCTCAGTGCCGATGGCATCCGAGATTAGCTTTTTCACCTGGGTAAGCTTCATATCAAGCTGCTTTTCGTAAGGCACTGTCTGATACGTACAGCCCCCACACATTCCAAAGTGAGGACATGGCTCTTCTGTCTCCAGAGGCGATTTCTCCAGTACCTCCATCAGTCTGCCCTCTGCCCTTTGATGCTTTACTTTATTTACAACAAATTCCACCTTCTGTCCCGGAATTGTATTTTTCACAATTACTCTGTCGCCATCATCTGTAACGGCTATTCCCTTGTTTGGGAAGTCTACTCTTTCTACGGTTCCTGTTCCTCTAAATCCTTTTTTCATGTAATTCTTATCTCTCTTTTTACTTTATTATTCCTTTGTATGCCTGACTGCAAATGCCTTGCTTCACACATAAAGAAAAATGAGGACTACATATGTAGCCCCCATTATCTAAAAACGATTATTTCTCTTCTTTAGTCTTTGGTGCCTCTTTTTCCTCTTCAGCATCATCATCGTCTTCATCCTCGAAGAAATCATCATCGAATTCATCATCATACTCATCATCGAAATCATCTAAATAATCCGGTGTGAAAAATCTGTAGATACCATATGCCGCTGCTGCAACTGCAACTAATACACCAATGATGGCAAATATGATAACAGCCTTGGAAGGCTTCTTCTCTTCCTCTTCTTTTTTGAGAAGATCATTAAGCTTTGCCATGCTGAGCTTCTCTGCAAGCTTGTTGTCCTTTAATAATTCTTCAACTTTACTCATAATTCAATCCGCTCCTTTTCCAAAAGTAATTGTCAAATGCTATTTGTTAAATCCATTATAGCATATTATATCCAATTTTCCTATAAAAATTACAATAATTTTAGTCAATTTTTTTCAATTTGGCAAATGAAGCAAACATCTTTTTGGTACCGGCCTTGTCAAAGTCCACAGTGACCTCATAATCCCTGCCGCCTTCTACGATTGCCATGACCTCTCCCGCGCCAAACTTGATGTGCGATACTCTGTCTCCTACCTTATATGAAAGGCCTCCGGTGGTATTGGCACTGGCAAATGACTTCTGATTGCTCACAGGTGTATAGACAGGTGTCCTTGTACGCTGTGTATTAAAGGTGGTCGCATACTCTGTGCCGTATGTAGGTGTCTTTTTGAAGGCCTCCTTAGCCTTTCTGTACGTGCTCTGCGAATTTCTTTCAAGGTCATCGTCACGGCGCTTTGGCTCATAGACCTCGCCTGACATAAGCTCGCGTGGAATCTCCTTCACAAATCGCGATACCTTGTTGAACTGTGTCTCTCCACGCACCATGCGCATACGCGCAGATGTGATGGTAAGATGCTCCTTGGCTCTCGTGATGCCAACATAAGCAAGACGCCTTTCCTCCTCTATCTCGCTTGTCGCATCATCACTCGTGATTGACATATAGCTTGGGAAAAGACCATCCTCCATACCCGCCAGATACACATTCGGAAACTCAAGTCCCTTAGCACTGTGCAGAGTCATAAGAACCACATAGTCGCTGTTTTCGTCAAGACCGTCTATATCGGCTACAAGCGCTACCTCCTCCAAAAAGCCACTGAGAGTAGGATTCTCCTCCCCCTGCTCGTAATCAACAGCCTTGTTTATAAGCTCATCAATATTCTCAATACGCTGCTCTGCTTCATCCGTGCCCTCTGCCTTCAGCTCATCGACATAGCCGGTCTCATCGATTATAGCCTGTATGAGCTGCGAAACCGAATCCATCTCGGCTCTCGCACGAAGTAACTGTATAAACATCACAAAAGGCTTTATCTTGCCTGCTGACCTCGCCATGCCCGGCACCTCATCGACATAGCGCAGTGCCGTATAGAAATCTATTCCCTTCTCAATGGCATAGTCTGTCACCTTATTGATGCTTGTAGCTCCGATGCCGCGCTTTGGCACATTTATTATTCGCTTTACCGCAAGGTCATCATGGCCATTGTCAATAGTCTTTAAATATGCAAGGATATCCTTTATCTCTTTTCTGGCATAGAAATTCACACCTCCGACAATCTTGTATGGGATGTTGGCTGCAATAAATTTCTCCTCGAAAAGACGCGACTGTGCGTTGGTTCGGTAAAGCACAGCACAGTCCTTATAGCGCGCCTCACCCTTTCTCACGAGTCTCGCTATCGAACGCGCCACATAATCCGCTTCCTCAAAGCCACTCTCAAGCTGTTCAAATGTAATCCTGTCTCCGGCCCCGTTGTCAGTCCAAAGGCGCTTGTCCTTTCTACCCACGTTGTTGGAAATGACGCTGTTGGCGGCATCTAGGATATTCTGGGTAGACCTGTAATTCTGCTCAAGCTTTATGACCTTTGCATCTTCAAAATGCTTCTCAAAGTTTAAGATATTGTAGATATTGGCACCTCTGAACTTGTAAATTGACTGATCATCATCACCCACCACACACAGATTCTTATACTTCATGGCAAGAAGCCTGATAAGCTCAAACTGCACGGTGTTTGTATCCTGATACTCATCCACCATGATATATCTGAAGCGCTCCTGATAGTAATCCAGCACCTCTTTATCCAGCTTAAAAAGCTCTACTGTCTTCACAAGCAAATCATCAAAATCGAGTGCGTTATTCTGCTTTAGGGCATTCTGATACTCCTTGTATACAAGTGCCTGCTTGCGCTTCACGAAGTCACCTGTGAAGCGGTTTTCAAACTCTATCGGATCAATCATCTCATCCTTTGCAGATGAAATGACATTTAAAAACATCTTTTCCTTATACATCTTGGTATCTATTTCAAGACGCTTGCAGATGTCCTTCATCAGAGCCTTCTGGTCGTCAGCATCATATATGGTAAAATTCGTGTCATATCCCAGCCTGTCAATATACCTGCGCAGTATACGCACACATGTCGAATGGAATGTAGAAACCCATATGCTTTCCGAACCATAGCCCACCATATCATCAATTCGCTCACGCATCTCTCCCGCAGCCTTGTTTGTAAAGGTGATTGCCATGATATTGTAAGGATTGACGCCACACTCATCTATCAGGTAAGCAGTCCTGTATGTAAGAACCCTGGTCTTGCCACTGCCTGCCCCCGCTAAAATAAGAAGCGGTCCATCTGTGGTCAAAACGGCCTCCCTTTGCTGTTCATTCAACATATCTAAGTTCATCTGTTTTCCTCTCAATTCTCCAGTCTTTTACAGGCACACATACCATAAATACAAAAATAATTTATCTACAGCATACCACAAACATATGTTTTGTACAACCCAATATGAGAAAATTCAAAAAAAACTTGTCATATAGTTTTCAATACTATATAATAAAAGCCTGAGGTGATGATATGGAGAATGACGTTAAAGAATTTTTATCAGAATTATTAAAACAGCTTAAATCAATAGATTACATAAAACCGGAGGATATACCAAATATTGATTTGTACATGGATCAGGTCACAACCTTCATGGACGAGCAGCTCGCTGCATCAAAGCGCTATGAAAGCGACAAAATCCTTACCAAGACAATGATAAACAACTATGCCAAAAACAATCTGCTCCCTTCTCCGGACAAGAAAAAGTATTCTAAGGAGCATGTGCTCACACTGCTTTTTATATATTATTTCAAAAATATATTGAGCATCAACGATATCCGCTCGATTCTTAATCCGCTTACCGAGAAGTATTTCGGCAATGATGACGGATTTACGATGCAGGATGTCTATACTGAGGTTTTCAGCTTAGAGGCGGAGGAATCGCAGAAGCTCCTAAAGGATCTCGGCAAGAAATACAAGATTGCCGGTGAGACATTTGAGGATTTTCCTGATGAGGATCAGAAATTTCTCCACACATTCAGCTTTATCTGCATGCTGAGCTTTGATGTCTACATCAAGAAAATGCTGATTGAGCGCATGATTGACAATCTAAATGAAGAAAAAGAGGCTTCTTCCCATGAAAATACACATTCAGGAAAGGAAAGTAAAAAAACAGGCTCAAATTAATGAGCCTGTTTTTCTTTCCCCCTATGATAAACTAATCCTCTTTGTCAGAGCCATCCTCCATGCGCGAAAAAACCATATCATATCCATCGTTGCCGTAGTTTAATGATCTGTTCACTCGGCTGATTGTGGCTGTGGAAGCCCCGGTCTTTTCTGCTATATCAAGATATGTCTTCTGCTCTCTAAGCATCTTTGCCACTTCAAATCTCTGTGATAGAGAAAAAAGCTCATTTACAGTACAAACATCCTCAAAAAATGTATAACACTCTGCTCTATCCTTGAGACACAAAATAGCATCAAACAAATGGTCTACTGCTTCTGTTTTTAGATTCTTGCTCATCGTGTTCTCCTTTTTCATGCGATTTATTTTCTTTTAATTTTAACATATTAAAGTTTTAAAGTAAACAGCTTTCTTGCAATTAAATTATGATATGTTATACTAGTGTTACTATCGCCTAATAAATCAGAATGGAGTAAATTGAAAATGAAAAAAGTAGGATATTTCTTTTACACATTTGTCCCACTGCTTGCAGTTGAGGCAATTCAGACTATTGCCTTATTCTTTATGATGGGCATGGGAGTGTTTGGACAGGGTTTTGTCGGAAAGCTTGCTTTTCCGTCTGCAAACGTATCTGACCGCATTGAAAAGACATTTACCTCTGTGAATTTTAACATGATGATTATGGTCATCTATGCACTCATTACCATTGCGATTTTTGGCATGTGGTACTATGCCAGATACGAAGGTAATTTTCTTCCATCCCCTAAGAAAACCTTCAATCCCATGATGCTTGCGGCAATCGTCATACTCGTGCCGGGTACACAGTTTGCTGCCAATTTCATCGCAAACTTAACCGGCTACATCCGTCCCGACTGGATGCAGCAGTACAATGAGCTTTTTGAGACATCAGGTATCACAGATACAACCTTTGTGACCGTCCTTTATTCTGTCATACTGGCGCCAATCTGCGAGGAGCTTATATTCCGCGGTGTGACCATGCGCTGTGCCAGAAAGGCTTTGCCATTTGCTCTTGCCAATCTGATGCAGGCTGCACTTTTCGGACTGTTCCATCTCAACTGGATTCAGGGCATATATGCCTTTGCACTTGGCATCGTGCTCGGATATGTGTGCGAACGCGGTGGCTCTATTTACTACTCTATGGGGCTTCATCTGCTTTTCAACCTTTGGGGCACACTTTCAGGATTTTTCCCGGATCCCGGTAATAGTGTAGTGGTCTTTGTGATTGTGATTGTGGTTACAATTGTTTCACTGGTGGTCGGATTTGTACTGTTTAACAAAGGACGAAGAAAGCTCCCAATAAATTCTACAGGAATATAGACACGCCCGCCAGACTTACTATCATCATAATCATGCCGGCGAGCAGTACTCCAAGCATGACAGCGGCAACTGTTGACTTGAAATCCATATCAAGGATACTTGCCGCAAGTGTTCCTGTCCATGCACCTGTTCCCGGAAGTGGGATACCTACGAAAAGTAAAAGTGCAACAAACAGACCTCTTCCGGCCTTTGCCTGAAGCTTCTTGCCGCCCTTCTCTCCTTTTTCAATGCAGAAGCTGAAGAACCTTCCAATGATTGGTTTGTCTGCTCCCCAGATGAGAACCTTTCTTGCAAAAAGATAAATAATTGGTACCGGAAGCATATTTGCAATGATACAAACGATAAATGATGGCACTATCGGCAGCCCCATCACCTGTGAAACCGGAACTGCTCCTCTGAGTTCAATAAGTGGTACCATTGAAATTAAAAAGATGTAAATATATTTTTTTAACATGAATAATTCTCCAAAAATTTAATTAGTGTATGCATCTGCTCATCAGTTCCTATGGATATGCGCAGATAGTCGTTGATTCGCTCAGGTGAGCTGAAATGTCTGACAAATATATTGTCTGCCTTAAGGTCCTCAAAAAGCTTTGTTGCAGAAACATTTGCAGGCTTTGCAAATATAAAGTTGCTCTTTGAGTCACAGAATGTAAAGCCAAGTCTCTTAAGCTCTTTCTTTGTCCACTCACGTGTCTTTATAACCTTTGCTGTGGTCTCTTCAAAGTATGCTCTGTCTTTTACCGCTGCTGTAGCTGCTTCGATTGTGATTCTGTCCATGGTATATGAATTGAACGAATATTTCACATCATTCAGATACTTGATAAGCACAGGACTTGCCATGGCAAAACCAACTCTTGAGCCTGCCAGCGAGCGTGATTTCGAGAATGTCTGTACCACTATGACATTATCATATTTGTCAATGAACGGAAGCGCACTCTCCCCGCCAAAATCTACATATGCCTCGTCTACCACGACAATTACATCCTGATTGTGCTCTATTATATCCTCTATCTCATCAAGAGGCATGAGCTTTCCTGTCGGAGCATTAGGGTTTGGAAATACTACTCCGCCATTTGCCTTATAGTAATCTGACGGTACTATTGAAAAATCATCAGACAATGGAAGCTGCTCATAAGGGATTCGAAGCATATCTGCCCACACATCATAAAATGAATATGTGATATCAGGAAACAGTATCGGCTTTTTTGAATTGAAAAATGTCATGAAAATCATGGCAAGTACATCATCAGAGCCAACTCCGACAAACACCTTCGAGCTGTCTATCTTATAGAAATCCGCAATTGCATTTACCAGCTTATCAACCCTTGGATCAGGATACAGTCTTAAATCATCTGTATTGAAATTACTTAAAACCTCCTTCACTCCCGGTGCTGGCGGATATGGATTCTCATTTGTATTTAACTTAATAACACAGGTATTCTTTGGCTGTTCTCCCGGTGTATAAGGTACAACCTTTCGAATGTTATTTTCCCAGTCTCTCATTCTTTTCCTCCAAATTTAATTATATGTCAGCCCATACATATTTACTAATTATTCAATTTTCTTCTCAAAAAAACATGATATCAAACATAAAAACAGCGTTTTTATTCACTTTAAAATATGCACCCAAAAAAATGCTAACAATTTTACTTTACCTCATTTACTTATGTTTGTAAAGGTTGTATATTACACTTAATTACTATTTTTTATATATATTTTTAATCAAGGGGGATTTATAAATAATGTTTAAAAACAATTCAAAGGACCTCACCGTAGGTTCTCCTACCGGGCTCATTCTGGGCTTTTCCCTTCCGTTGCTTCTCGGAATGCTTTTTCAACAGGTTTACAGCCTTATGGATACAATAATCGTCGGCCGTTTTCTAAGTGTTTCGGCCTTAGCCGCAGTCGGCTCTACCGGAAGCATCTGCTTTCTCATCATCGGCTTCTGCCAGGGTGTGTGTGCCGGCTTTTCACTTCCAATAGCCCAGCGCTTTGGTGCCAAGGATGAAAAAGGACTTAAAAAATATGTAGGAAATGCAGGAATTGTGTCTGTAATTATCGCAATAATCATGACGGCACTCACTGTGCTTCTCTGCGGTCACATTCTGACCTAGATGAATACGCCAGGCGACATTTACGACCTCGCCTACCAGTATCTGATTGTCATATTTGCAGGCATTCCTGCCACAATACTGTACAATCTGCTGTCAGGATATCTGAGATCTCTCGGCAACTCGGTCATACCTGTTATTTTCCTTATAATCGCGGCTGTTCTAAATATCGGTCTTGATTTACTTTTCATTCTGGTATTTAACATGGGCGTGTTTGGAGCGGCTTTTGCAACCGTACTGTCACAGGGTGTATCAGGAGTTCTGTGCATCATTTACATAGCAAAAAATGTACCTCTGCTGCATGTAAGCAGAAATGATTTGGAGCTTGACTCTTCATATGTCAGAAATCTGATGGTCATGGGACTTCCTATGGGCTTTCAGTATTCGATAACCGCTATAGGCAGCGTCATACTGCAGACTGCCGTAAACGGCTTAGGCTCCATCGCAGTTGCCTCAATGACCGCTGCAAGCCGTATTTCAATGTTTATGGTGTGTCCATTTGACGCACTCGGCTCCACAATGGCCACCTACAGTGGACAAAATGTCGGCGCAGCCAAATTTGAACGTGTAAAGAAGGGGCTTATTTCAGCCTCAGTTATAGGATCGGTCTATTCGGTTTTGATTTTTGTGGCACTGCTGTTTATAGCCAACTATCTGATTTACCTGTTTGTATCACCAAGCGAAACAGAGGTTGTCGCACAGGCTCATCAGTTTCTGCTTACAAATGCATTTTTCTACATCCCGCTCGTTCTGGTAAACACAGTCCGTTTCACCATACAGGGCATGGGTTTTTCCGGCTTTGCGATGTTTGCAGGAGTAGCAGAAATGATTGCGCGTTCACTCATCGGACTTGTATTTGTACCGATATTCGGCTTTTCTGCCGCCTGCTTTGCAAGCCCACTCGCATGGATTCTCGCAGATGCCTTCCTGGTGCCTGCATTCATCCACTGCCTGCATAAATTGCAGAAAGCAAAATCTAGTCAAGTTACAAGTCTTTAGTAAAAAAGTCATTAACAATAATGGCTTTAACAGGTCCTTTAAAAATCAGTTTATCTCACAGCCGAGGAAAGCACCGGCGAACATACTATATATTGAGCTTTACGAAGCAGCTTAGAAGCAGTTAGAATTATGTCCATATACAACAATGCCCCAGCATGGACGCTGGGGCAAGGCGTTATGTGCCATGGACGGCACATAAAAGCCGGTTGTGTCATGGTCTAAACACCCTAAATCATAATTCTTACTGCTTCTTAGCTGCGTAGTACTTGCGAAATATATAGTATGTTCGCCGGTGCTTTCCGTATTATAAAAAGATAATTGAAAATCTTATGCATTTACCGCATCTATAAATTTTTGGAACGCTGCACGTCCCTCATCAGTGCACTTGTACACTCCTGCACACTCAAGCACTTCTTTAAATACAAGTCCAATCTCCTCATTGATGATATCATCAATATTAGACTCATCAATCTTATCATACTTAGACATAAACTTAAGAGCCCAGTCAGCATGTGATGCAAGAGTCTCAGTCGAATGCAGATCCTTTCCTGTAAGGATTGCATCCCTAAGCTCTGCCATCTCACCTTTTAATCTGGCCGGAAGCACTGCAAGTCCCATTACCTCGATAAGTCCGATATTCTCCTTCTTTATGTGATGGAGGTGGGCATGCGGATGATATACGCCAAGCGGATGCTCCTCTGTTGTGATGTTGTTTCTGAGCACAAGGTCAAGCTCATAGTCTCCGTCACGACGTCTTGCTATAGGTGTGATAGTGTTGTGTGGCTCTCCATCTGTCTCTGCAAAAATAAATGCTTCTTCATCTGTATAGCCTCTCCATGCAAGAAGAATCTTATCTGCAAGGTCAATAAGCTTATCCCTGTCTGCTGACTTGATTCTGATAACAGACATAGGCCATTTTACGATACCTGCCTCGACATCCTCGTAGCCCTTGAATGTGATTTTTTTCTCTATCGGAGCCTTTGCCATAGCGAAAGTATAGTGTCCGCCCTGGAAATGGTCGTGACTTAAGATAGAGCCTCCAACGATTGGCAGATCTGCATTTGAGCCTACAAAATAATGTGGAAACTGTGTCACAAAATCAAGCAGCTTTCCAAATGTGGCACGCTCGATTTTCATCGGTGTATGCTTTGAATTGAACACGATACAGTGCTCATTGTAGTATACATATGGTGAGTACTGGAAAAACCACTGGCTGTTGTTTATTGTAACAGGGATAATTCTGTGGTTTTCTCTTGCAGGATGGTTTACGCGGCCTGCATAGCCCTCATTTTCCTTACAAAGCTGGCACTTTGGATATGCGCTCTGCTTAGCATTTTTAGCGGCAGCAATTGCCTTTGGATCCTTCTCTGGCTTTGAGAGATTGATTGTCACATCAAGTGTGCCATACTCTGTGTCTGTGGTCCATTTCATATCCCTCTTTATGCGCTGTCTTCTGATATAATTGCTGTCACAGCTTAATTTGTAAAAATAATCGGTTGCCGCAAGTGAAGACTCATTGTCGTATAAATCCTTAAAACGAGCTCTGATCACGCTTGGTGCATTTACAAGGCAGCCCATCAGCTTTGTATCAAAAAGATCCTTGTATACAATGCTGTTTTCTTTCATGATGCCATTGTCATATGCGTATGTCATCATATCCTCGAGTATACCCTCAAGCTTCTCCTCTGCCTCTTCCTGTGTCCATGCAGGCTGAGCCTCTACCTTTTCAAATGTCTCATCCTCGATATCGTCCACTCCGAGTACCTCGAGAAGTCTGTTTACTGTGTATACCTCATCAGCAGGGTCAACAAGTCCTGTTGTAAGACCATATTTTACTAATTCTAATATTCTCTCCTGAATCATGTCATGCTCCTTAATCATTGTCGGGAAAACCTGTTTATCCGTTACTGTTATTTCATATTGCTAATTTTATGCCAGACGGCTAGGTCCGTCTCCGATTGAAACAACATAAAACTCAGGTGTCTTTCCAACCTTCTCTTCATAGGCCTTTGTCAGGTTTGCCTTAAACTGATCAATAGCCTCGTCCTTTACTATGCTGACTGTGCAGCCGCCAAAGCCACCGCCTGTGATTCGTGATCCGATAACACCCGGAATCTTCCATGCCTCATCAACAAGTACGTCAACCTCAGGACATGATGTCTCATAATCATCACGAAGTGATACATGTGAAGCATTCATAAGCTTTCCAAATGTCTCGATATCATTTTCCTTCAATGCCTTAACAGCCTTGATGGTACGCTGGTTCTCATAAACCGCATGCTTGCCTCTCTTACGTGCAACCTCATCCTTGATCGCATCCTTATGAGCCTCGAACTCTTCATCTGTCAGGTCACCGAGAGTCTTGATATCACATACTGTCTGTAAATCCTTAAGTGCCTGTGCACTCTCATTTCTTCTGTCATTGTAAGCACTTGTTACAAGGCTGTGCTTAACCATACTGTTTGTAACCACGATCTTTGCACCGTCCAAAACGATTGGGGCATACTCAAAATCAAGAGTATTGCAGTCAAGGAAAATTGCATTGTCCTTTTTTCCCATTGCAGATGCAAACTGATCCATGATACCGCAGTTACAGCCGTTGTAGTTGTTCTCTGAATACTGACCGATAAGTGCAATATCCTGATTTGTCACGTCAAAGCCGTAAATATCCTTTAACATATATCCTGTAACCACCTCAAGAGATGCTGATGAAGAAAGTCCTGAGCCGTTTGGAATATTTCCGAATAAAACAATATCAAGACCGCTTTCAAGCTTCATTCCGCGTCCCTCGAAAGCCCACATAACGCCCATTGGATAGTTTATCCAAAGTCCGTCCGGATCAGGTGTAAACTCATCAAGTGATGACTCAACCACACCCAGATTGTCAAAATTCATAGAGTAGAAACGAAGCTTCCTGTCGTCGCGCTTTCTTGCTGCCATATATGTACCGATGGTAAGTGCACATGGGAACACGTGTCCTCCATTGTAGTCAGTATGCTCACCGATCAGATTTACACGTCCCGGAGCAAAATATACTCTGATATCCCCATCTGCTCCAAAAAGCTCCTTGAATTTGTCTAATACGTTCTGCTGTATCATTTTTTCTTCTCCTTTGCTGATTGTATTTGCGTTAAATTGATAGTTAAAATATTTCGTTCTTTCTTTATAACTCTATTATAACTGCACATTTTTACATTGCAATACATCCGACTGAAAATGCAACATAACAAATCAAATCATGCAACAAAATTACATATGTTATTATTTTATTTTTTAAAATTCTTAATAACATCAAGTGCCGGAAGCACATTTCCATCATAGTCAAAGAGCGCCTGGTTTGCCCACTCATTGCCGCATGGTCCCGGATCATTCATGTACTTAAGCGAAGCAGGTGTAGCCCAGCCTGAGCCCGGTACAGGAATCCACGCAGGCTCCCACCAGAAAAATCCTTTTCCGTGGTCATCCACAACATTTGCCACTCTGTTTAAGAAATCCTTTGTAAAGTCAGCCTGGCCCTCAATAGTCATAGGATAATCTATCTTCTCAACAAGCTCCGGTTTTGTCGCATAACCCTTGCGCTCAGAATCAGCAAGCTTCTCGTACTCCTGGTAGCTGTCCATTGTAAAGCCCATGGATACCTCAGCGATGATAAGGTCCTTATTGAAACGCTTTGCAATATCGTTCATATTGAACTCAAGCTGATCGAGCGAGCCGTGCCAGAAAGGATAGTATGACAATCCGATATACTCAAACTCCTCTCCTCTTTCGATGAAGTTTGTAAACCATCTGACATAAAGCTCATTGTTTCCACCATTATCAAGGTGAATCATAATCGGAATATCAGCATTTACCTTGCGGCAGGCACGTATTCCGGCATTCACAAATTTTGCTATATTATCGTAGTTAGGTACCTTTCCCTCAGGCCACAAAAGTCCGTTTGAAAGCTCATTACCTACCTGAATCATTGTGACATTTACACCAGCCTCAATAATCTTTGTCAGATTTTCAAGTGTAAAATCATATACAGCCTGCTCCAGCTCGTCCACACCGAAATTCTTCCATGCCTTTGGCTTAATCTGCTTTCCCGGATCTGCCCAGAAATCACTGTAGTGGAAATTCAAAAGCACTCCAAAGCCTGCATCTGTAACCTTTTTTCCGATAGCGATAGTCTCAGCCAGGTCATTGTTACCCGCACCGTAAGGCTCACCATCCTCTGATTTTGGGTCGTTCCACAGACGAAGACGGATTGTGTCAACATCATGCTCCTTCATGATGTCAAGAATATCCTTCTCCTTTCCATCCTCGTAGTATTTTGCTCCGCAGCGTTCCAGCTCTAGCAAGGTTGATAAATCCATACCCTTAATAAATTTTGACATTTTAATTCTCCTTAATTCTTATATCGTTTATTTACACCATGAGAGCAGCCACAGTAGCAGTCTCTGCTCTCAAAATGTGTAATAATATTCCTGACAACCTTAAAATGCTAGATTCCGCGGAAACAGAATGTGAATTCCATTTTCTCTGAGACATCAAGCAGGTACTCCGGATGAGTATGTGAGCCCCAGCTGTCGTCTCCGCCTACACCCATCTGCTTCTTTGCCACACGGACAACAGTATAGTGTACAGGTGGAAGCTCGAAATGATGCGCTGCATTTTCCAGCTCATGTGGTGTATATGGCAGTGCCGAGAACGAAAGCTCATCACCAAAGAACAGCATGCCTCTGCCCTTCTTATCCATTACCTTTGCATATCTTACTCTGCACTTGTTGCCGCTCTCCTGCGGAACGAGATACTCTGCGACATTGTCTGCCACTTTATTCTCGTATACACCATACTTTCCGCCATGCTGTCTGTCCTCGTATGTCTCCTGTGGTCCGAGTCCGTACCATTTCACTGTATCATAATCGGCATCCAGCTTGAACATCATGCCAAACTCCGGCATATCGCCAAGTTCCTTTACAGGATCATATGACAGAGTTGTCTCGATTGTTCCATCACCAAACACCCTGTATGTCACCTCGCATGAGCTCTGCGGTGTGGTAGGCATGAAATAAGTGTATGTGATGGCGATATTGTTATCATTTTTTTCTACCCTTGGTGATGTATCTGCAAAGCGCTGATTCTGTCTGGTGGTCACATACATGCTGGCAATCTTCCACTGTGCATAGCGCTGTGGCATCATGTTGCCGGAATCATTGTTGGTAGGTGTTCTCCAGAAATTCGGCAGTGGGATAGTATTTGGAAGCATCTCGACGCCACCGTATACATATGAAACCATTCCCAGATTCATTCTTGAGAAAAGTGCCTTAAAGTTCTCACCTCTTACAAGGATATTTCCGTTTCCAACAACAAGCTCAACTGATTTGTCGCATGAATACTCACTTACAGGCTTCTTTATCATATGCTGTCCGAATGCAATCTCATATCCTGCCTTTTCCCAGATGGTGTTTTCCTTCAATACAAATGATACGACAATACAGTACTCTTTTTCCACATCTATCATGGAATTTTTAAGAGTCACCGGCACCTCATAGCTTGCCCTATCCATCGGTGGAACAGATATCTGAAGCTTTGTCCTGTAAACCTCCTCACCGTCTGCAAGAAGAATGGCAAAAGCATCAAAAACCGATGTATTTACAAAAAGATTTTTGTTTGTGACTGTAAAGATGTAGTCGCTGTCAAAATCAACCGAGATATTCTGATAATTGAACTTAACCTCCTGCATCTTTGGAGAAGCCTCTCTCTCTCCGCCGTAACAGATGCCGTTTCCGCTGAAATCTCCATCAGTAGGCCTGTCGCCGAAATCTCCGCCATATGTGAGGAACCACTTGCCGTATCTGTCCTTTTTGTAGATTGACTGGTCAATATAATCCCAGATAAATCCGCCCTGATATCTAGGCTCGCGGTCTGTAAGCTCTGTATATTTGTGCATAGCACCGCAGGAATTTCCCATTGCATGTGTATATTCGCAGCAGATAAACGGTTTCTCAGGATGCTCTGCCAGGAATTTTTCAATGCCTGCAGCCGGAGTATACATCTGGCTTTCCATGTCGCTTGTGTCATTATAGCTTCTATCGCTAAATACTCCCTCATAATGAACCAGACGATGCTTATCAAGCTGTCTGAAAAGCTGTGACATCTCATATATGGTCTTGCCGCCAAACGACTCATTGCCGCATGACCAGATAAGGATTGCCGGATGATTTTTATCCCTCTGATAGCATGAGTTGGCACGGTCCAGCATCATTTCTCTCCACTGTGGCTTGTCCTTTGGCACAACAAAGTCAAGGTCAACATAGCCCTTATTATATGCCTCCCATGTGCCATGACTCTCAAGATTGTTCTCAGCTATCATATAGATTCCATAAATATCGCAAAGCTTATAGAGCATGGAATCATCAGGATAATGGCTTGTTCTTATAGCATTGATATTGTTCTTTTTCATTGTGACAATATCCTTTATCACCTCATCACGGTTTGGCACACGGCCTGTTATTGAGCTGAACTCATGGCGGTTTACACCCTTAAATACAATACGCTTACCGTTTAGCTTCATGAGTCCGTCTACCATCTCAAATCTTCTGAAGCCTGCCAGCTGGCTGATAAACTCAGTCTCATTTCTATGCGTATCTTTAACTATAATTTTAACCTCATACAGATTCGGCTTTTCAGCACTCCATAACAGAGGATTTTTCACATTACATGAGCCCTCGCAAATTTCCTTATTCCTAAGCTCTATATCAAACTCTTCCAATAAAAGTTTTGCCCTGTCATATTTTTCCACAGACAAATCGCCCAGCTCATAAAGCTTTACACTTGCAATACCATCACCATCTGCCTTTATTGACACACTAAGTGTGCCCTCGTCAAAGGTATCATTAAGTGTAGGAACAACTGACAGATCCTCCACATGTGCACAAGGAACAGCATACAAAAATACATCTCTGAAAATGCCTGAAAATCTGTAAAAATCCTGATCCTCACACCAGCTGCTTGATGTCCATTTCCATACCCTGACCGCAAGCTTGTTCTCACCCTCAATAATATAATCAGTCAGCTCGAAATCAGACGGATCAAATGTGTCCTCACTGTAGCCGACATAGTGTCCATTCAGCCAGAGTGCAAAACCGCTCTCCACTCCCTGGAACGAAATACACACCCTCTTGTTCTTCATATTCTCAGGGATTGTGAAATACTTCACATAGCTTGCAACCGGATTAAAAATCTCAGGTACCTCGCCCGGCTTTATAGACTCATCAGCCTCCCACGGATATGTGGTATTCGTATAGATTGGCACGTCATAGCCTTCCATCTGGATATGTGCCGGAACCCTGATTTCATCCCAGCCTTTGCAATCATAGTCAGCTGCCTCAAAGCCACAAGGAGCCAGGGACTGATTCTTTGCATATGCAAACTTCCATAAGCCGTTCATATCATATCTCAGGCTTGATTTTCCTTTAATTTTCTCCAGTTCATTTTTATAGCACACATGATCCGAATGAGCCGCAAGTCTGTTCTGCTCAAATATTTCCGGATTCTTAATGATATTTGAATCAAAATTACTCATATTTTATACACTCCTATCTACTGTATTTATTATTTGATACATGTCTGTTTTAAACACAAAGCCTCTTATAAGACGAAGGCAAATAATAAATATTATTTGCCTTCTTAATTTTTAACAATATTATTTTACTTTTATTTAACAGATCCTGTAATTCCCTCTGCAAACTGCTTCTGGAGCACAAAGAATACGAGCATTGTAGGGATGGAGCAGAAAAGAACGCCCATCATCAGTACACCGTAATCTACTGTATATCCTGCTGCGAGGTTTGCAATAAGCATTGGCATTGTGATAGCATCAGGCTTATTGAGGATTACCTTTGGCCACAGGTATGAGTTCCATGCATTCATGAATGTGATAACTGCAGCTGCTGCATATGTTGATTTCTGTACAGGCATATACATCTTGAAGAAAATACCAATCTCACTGAGTCCGTCAATTCGTGCCGCCTCCATTATATCGACTGGGAAGTTTCTCGAATTCTGTCTGAACATCATGATGAGGAACGGCGTTGAAATAGCCGGGAGCATGAAGCCCCATACCGTATTTATAAAGCCGAGCTTTGACATCATCTTGAACAGAGGAATAAGTGTAGCTACCTGCGGAATCATCATGGCAAGAAGTAAAACTGAGAACAGCTTATCCTTTGCCTTGTCATGATAGAGCTCAAAGCCGTAACCGGCAAGTGAGCAGACAAGCAGTGCTATAATTGTCTGAACTGTTGCATTGATAAGTGAGTTTTTCATTCCAAGTGCAACGTTCTGTGATGCAAACAGTTTCTTTAAGTTCTCAAGGGCATAGCCACCAAATGCAATTCTACCTCTTGCAATGTCAATAGACTTGTTGGTCGCTGCCGATATCATCCAGAAAAACGGAAATACTGAGATGAACGAAACTATTACAAGAAAAATGTATGAAGGTATAAGCCTTTTTTGTATTGATGATCCATGTTTTTTCTTAGTCACGCTTGTCACCTACTTTCAGATTGATAAATGCCAGTATAGCAACCATGATGAATACGATAACAGACATTGCTGATGCATATCCAAAGTTTGCAACGCCTTCACCAAACGAGCCGTTATAGATATAATGTGACATGGTGATTGTCGCATTTGCAGGTCCACCCTTTGTCAGGTTTACAGACTCGTCGAAGAGCTGTAATGTACCGTTTATTGACATGATGGTTGTCATAACAATTGTAGGTCTAAGAAGAGGAACCGTGATAGACCAGAAGGTTCTCCAGCCGCTTGCTCCATCTATCTTTGCCGCCTCGTAAACAGAATACTCAATATTCTGGAGACCTGCTAAAAAGAACACCATATTATATCCTGTCCATCTCCAGATAAGAGCTACTATGATAATAATCTTAGCACTCCAGCCTGTACCAAGGAAGTTAAAGTTATTCTCTAATATTCCAAGTTTAACAAGGATTGTATTGATAAGTCCCTGTGTTGCAAAAAGCGATTTAAAAATCAATGCATATGATACGAGTGATGTTGCACATGGTAAAAATACACATGTACGGAAAAGTCCTTTAAATTTAAGATGCTTGTTGTTAAGTAACTGTGCCAGTAAAATTGCCAGTACAAGCATGATTGGAACTTCGATAATTAAATATAGGAATGTGTTTCCGATAGATCTCTTGAAAACCGCATCCTGAAACATTCTTGTGTAATTGTAGGCAAATGGATTAGCCCACTGCATATTTGCACTTGAACCGGTTTTAAATGATGTAATAACAGCCTGGATTATAGGCCAGAAGCTCATTATGAAAATGAGTATTGTTGCCGGAGCCAGATACATCCAGCCGGCTGCCCTTTGTTTACCGGTTATGCTCATTCCTTTTTTCTTATTTTTCACTGTAAAGGCCTCCTAACTATAAGTCTTTGAGAAAAAACAGGGAGCCATTTAATGGCTCCCTGTACATTTGCCATCAAGCTAACAGATTAAAGTCCCATTGTGAATTTAAGGTCATCCTCTGCTGTCTTTATCTCTGAATCGATATCTGCACCATTCTGAGTAATATTGATAAGTGCTGTAGCAAGCTTCTTACGTGCATCGTAGTGGAAATCGCTCTGCTCGATTATCTTAACATTTGCACCCATCTCAACGATCTTAGCGTAAATTGGCTGGTTGTTGAAATACTCAACACCCTCGTTGTAAACCTCTGACTTGCCTGCAGGTGTATATGTAGTGATAACACCACCATTCTTAAGAGCATTGTCATATGTCTCAGATACACCCTTGTCTGTATAAGATCCGCCACCGAATGTATATGCTAAGAATTTCTTAGCAAGGTCTGCCTGCTTGCAGTTGCTTGTGATGTAAAGTGAAGAACCACCGTTTGATGCATAGCCTTCACCACCCTCAAGTGTTGGAAGAGATGTAATCTCCCACTTTCCACTGTTGTCTGTAACCTTCTCGATTGTAGGAATGATCCAGTTTCCGTTCATAACGCCTGCAACCATGTCTCCCTGAATAACCTGATCTGTGTAATCTGACCAGTTATTTGCAAGGTAAAGAACATTGTTGTCGATCATATCCTTAAGTACCTGCATGATTTCTTTTAATTTAGCATTGTCTACAAATTTTGGCTTGCCATCCTTGAACTGTGACTCACCCTCTGCCTGAAGCATCATGTAGAATAAATCGTTTCCGTCTCCATCCATGCAAAGTAAGTATTTTCCTGTCTTCTCGTATACTTTCTTACCTACCTCGATGAAATCCTTCCAAGAGATACCTGTCATATCATCGATTGTGTATCCTGCCTGCTCAAGAAGATCTGTTCTGTAAGCAAAGATTACTGTTCCGTTATCAACAGGGAATCCAAAGTGCTCTCCGTCGATTGTAGAGAATGATAACTTCTCCTGACTGAAATCATCCCACTTAACATCTGCATCATTTGCTGATACCCATGCATCAGGATAATTTGTATGGTACTGCCGGAAGTAGTGATCCTGGAATAATACGATGTCAGGAAGTGTACTGTAATCCCCAGCTGAGCCTGCTGTTGTAATTGCTGTCTCAATGTCAGATGACCCTGACTGCTCCTCGATATTGAGTACAAAATCAGGATCTACATTTTTCTTGTAATCCTCTGCTGCTGCTTTGAGTGCCGGGATATTGAAGTTTGGATCCCAAGCCCAGGCTGTAAGTGTATGGCCGTCATCTACTGTCTCTACCTTCTTACCTGTCTTTTCTGTGCCATCTCCTGATGAAGATGAGTCTCCACATCCGGCTGCAAGTGAGGCAACCATTGTTGTTACGAGTAATAATGAAACTACTTTCTTTTTCATTTTTCTTCCTCCCTAATAAAAATGATGTTTCTGCAATACTACGTTTACAATTCATTCATAATCATATTATTTTAATTGGGCATTTTGACTACGAATATTTGTCCGTTTCTTGATTACATAGTCATTATAACCATATACGTTGTTTCTGTGTTAACAAATTCCACACAATTATATGCATATTCAAACATAAATGTACAAAAATATGCGAAAAGACATGTTTTCTACCATCCCTTTAGTGCAGATATCCTAAAATTGAGTAGTTTATGCTCATAATTTTCAGGATTTATCTTCCACTGATATGGCGAAGTGTTCAAAAATTTGCGGAAATTACGGTTAAAAGTTGACTGAGTTGTAAATCCACATTTTTGTGCAATAAGCTCCATCGGCTCATTTGTCTTTTTCATAAGCTCGCATGCCTTCTGCACTCTTATCAGATTCAGATACTCCATAGGCGGCATATTGATATATGATTCAAACAGTCTCCTGAAATGAGTCTCACTCATATTGCACAGTGACGAAAGCTCCCCTGCCTTTATTGTTTCACTGTAATGCTTATTCATATAGTCAAGCGCCGTGGCTATCTGTGACATATTAGTGCCCTTTACGACATCATTATCTTCCTCCGGCAGCTCATCATACTTGCGCAGCAATTCAATTACAATTCCCTGCACAAGAAGCTTTATTGTTCTCTGGGAATATTCCTTGTGCTCATTAGTTTCCCTAATGATGGAATTTATATATCCGGCCACAACCGGGCTTTGGTATACATTGGTCATAAATGCTTTTTTTGAGATGGTCGAAACTGCATCATTCTGGAATGCCGCATTGTTTGGAAACATTTCTTCTATCACAGAGCGCAGGTCAATGAAAATATACTCCCAGAAATTTACCACCTCACCATAGCTGACTGTAACATGCGGAAAATTCTCAGGTATAAATGTGATATCGCCGTCATGATACTGGTAAATATCCTCATCCAGATACATATTTCCATCTCCCTCGCGGCAGATGCCGATTTCAAGCAGATTATGGAAATGCAGGTGTAATTCATCATGACCATACACTCTCTTCCATGATTCTCCACACAGCACAAGTGCAGATTCTCCCTGTGGCAACTCATAAAATCTGAATTCCATCGTGTCTTTTTTTCTTTTCGCCATATATACTCTCCTTTGTAGCGAAATGCAAAATACGCTGCTGCTATTATAGCAGCAGCGTACTAATCACTACTTTAATCAAAATCGAACTTGTCGAATCTCTTGTACATAGCCTTGTACTTCTTGCGGACATCCTCGTTGCCCTGAAGTACCTCTTCCTCTGTACCTCTGAACTGACAGCGGATGCAGCTATAAATACCCGTTTCCTTATTATAGAACATATCAATATCAAGATCCCTCATAAAACATAAAGGACATCTGTAATTTAATTTGCCTTTTCCAAGTTGAGCCATGTTGCAAATACCTCCTTGTCTTTAATCTGTTTCTTGTAACCAAGCTTGAACATTGGAGAGAATGCATATCCTTCCTCAATGTATCCCTCTGCCTTTGCAGATGGTGTGAGTGAAACCTTTGTCTGAATTGCAGGAATTACTGCGCTTACTGCAGTTGCTCCGTCAAGCTTTGCATCACGACACTTGTACTCATAATTGATGCTCTGTGGGTTTTCTCCCTCACATGTAAGTGTGATGCCTGTCATATCCTCAGGATACTCTGTTGTTCCGTAGCATGCTGTGATGTACTCATCGAGATAAACCTCTGCATCTGGATCACTCATGCTAAGGATATTACGCTCAATCTTGATGTTTGATGAACCCTCCTCAAAGTATTCCTTTGTCTGAAGAGTAAGCTTAACATCATAAAACTCAATATCTACAGGATCAAGTGTAAGGATTCTTGTCTTCTTGCCATCAATAACTTCCTCTGAAAAATGGCTGTGTGTAGGACAGAGACACAGGTCAACCTCCTCACCGTTGTGTGAAAGCTTGGCACTTCTTACTGTTCCTGCTCCTGCATAGTGTGTAAAGTATCCTGCTCTGTATTTCTCCTGAATAAGGAATGGATAAGATGCATCCTGTACATGCTTTGTTCCGATTCCTACAGGCCACTCAAGTTTTGCAACGTATGGACGAAGGTCTACGATTGCTCCACCCTGATCCATGTTTACGCATGCTCTCATGTATGGGTCACAGTACCAGAAGAGCTGCTTGTCTGAGCCGTAAAGGATATCTCTCCATGGTGCACACTCAGGCTCATTGTAGTTACCTGCGTTGACACCCTTCTTCTCTCTGAAGTAATCAGCGAACTCTGACATTGTCATGTCGATGAGCTTACCCTCTTTCTTTAACTTGCCATAGTAATTACAGCCATCTGTGTATGACTTTAAGAGAAGCTCATATGGCTGCTCCCAGCGTCCCATCTTGTTCATCCAGCCAGGTCCTACGAACATCATGTTGTATGAATATCCGTTATTGTATTTTGCAAGGTCTCTGTACTGGTCGATGAGGTTGTAAAGATATGGATACTCCCATGTCTTTGTATCATAAATCATTCCACGAAGCACGTTCTGTGGATGTGTTCCGAAGTTTGAGCCGTTTCCGTCATAGCATGCAATAAGGTCACGTGAGAGATGTGGAATTGCTACGATTCCGCTATCCTCTTCCTTATTTGCTGCCGGCGCATGTGTGTTCTGCTTTGATGGAATCCATGGTGCCCATGGGCCTCCGTCGAAGAGTGTGTACCATGAGTTGTTACATGTGTGGTATGCCTTAGGGCCCTCCTCCCAGCATGTTGCAACTGCACATTTTACCATTGGGTATTTTTCTTTGATGTAGTTTGTAAGGTCTGCATCCATATAGTACGAGCCTGTTGACTCAGGATAGAAACCGAATCTGTCATGGAATTTCTCGAAAACATCATTTACGATAGCTTTCTTGTCCTCCATTGAGAACATCCAGATACAGAAATCCTTTGTCTTATACTTCTCTCTAAACTCCTCACATGGAAGTCCAAGGAGTGAAAGTGCTATCTCATCACCGTATTTCTCGTGATCCTGCTTTGCAAGCTCTACTGCCTCATCATTAAAAAGTGAAGCATATGTCATCTGGATTGTTGTTTTGAGTCCCGCCTCATGTGCAAGTCTCTGCTGTGTCTTGAAGATGTCGAGTGACTCTGTGATAAGCTTCTTATCTCCAATATCCTCTTCTTTTCCCTGTCCTGTCACTGTTGCTGAGTACTCAGGCACCATCTCAGGGCGGTGAATGATGTTAACAATAAATTTGTCCATCCGTTGTTTCCTCCATTTGCTTGTAATTTAATTTATTTCTTAGGTGCGTTTTTTTTCGCGCAACCGTTTGTTCTGAACTTAGTATATTACAGTATTATGATTATGTCAATGTGCAATTTCGACATTTTTTAACTTTTGTTTTCAAGCATTTTTCACAAACAAGGGATTGGGTGCGCGTTTTTCACGCGCAACTTTTGCGCACAAGTGCAGGCCGGTACGTAAGCCGGGGACTGTTGGGGAGACACGCACTTTCGCCCTCGCTACGCTTCGTGACTAAGATTCTGTACGAAATTATGCTCTTAGGTTTTCTATGCACGACGAAACCGTCGAAACTTATACAAATGTATATGCTAGATGGTTTGCTATAATCTCACAGTTTATAGTTACTACTTCATTGTGTACGCTTTGGCGGTTACAAATGACACGCTACTCACAAGTTCTAGTACACTCCACAGTAGTTAATTCTCGACTAAGCCATCAATACATGTCTATAAGTCCATTTTTATGAGGCTTTACGGCTGGGTTTTTGGAGCTGTTTTTGGGATTTTTGCAGTTTCAGCTACTTTTTGCCAGGTCTTTTCCGGCTTTCTGGCTGGGTTTGGGTGCTGTTTTGGTGATTTCTGCAGTTTCAACTACTTTTTCTCGGGTTTTTTCCGGCTTTTGGGCTGGGTTTTGGGTGCTGTTTTGGTGATTTCTGCAGTTTCAGCTACTTTTTGCCGGGTCTTTTCCGGCTTTTGGGCTGGGTTTGGGGTGCTGTTTTGGTGATTTCTGCAGTTTCAGCTACTTTTTGTGAGGCTTCTGGCATAATGGTGGAAGCCCAACACCATAAATTAACAACAACATATTGAAAAAA
>OBAH01000737.1_pt1 | contig 23560 bp, 21 predicted proteins | sample 1517491 | NCBI WGS metagenome assembly OBAH01 (sample SAMN04571697, study PRJEB22368) | human gut metagenome | biome: human gut; material: stool | host: Homo sapiens | place: Luxembourg | collected 2012-08-03
TATCTACAACGAAGGTAGTCAGCCGTGTGGTAATGGGAATGGCCGCCGTGATCTTACTGGCAGCAGGACTGATTCCGAAGTTTTCTTCTTTACTGACAACGATTCCTTACTGTGTACTCGGCGGTGCGACAATTTCGGTATTTGCATCGATCACAATGACAGGTATCAAACTGATCACAACGGAGCCGATGGATTTCCGCAATACAACAGTAGTAGGACTTGCGGTTGCAGTCGGAATGGGTGTGACACAGGCAAATGCGTCTCTGGCACAGTTCCCGGAATGGGTAACGACGATTTTTGGAAAATCACCGGTGGTACTAGCAACGATCGTAGCAATTGTGTTAAACTTAACACTTCCGAGAACACAAAAGAAAGCTGAGAAATAATTCATATATGATAAAAAGTTATACGAATGGTGAATGGAAAGAGCCTGGCAGTTTATGCCAGGCTGTTGGAATTTATAAAGAAGATTTTCATAAGATAGTATCGGTCGTAGGGGGCGGCGGAAAGACAACGGTGATTCGTGCAATGCTCCGGGAATGTATGGAAAATTCGGATGGAAGGATTCCATGCGCGGTCTCAACAACGACGCATATACAAAAAACAAATGCGGAATATTTTCTGGGAGAGCCATCGATGAAAATGTTCCGGAAGAAGCTGTCGGATTACGAAGCTGTGTGGATGGGGCGTGAGATACGGAAAGGAAAGCTTGCATCATTTCAGAAGGAGTTTCTGGAAGAAGTAAGCCGGGAACCTGTACTTTTGCTTCTGGAAGCGGACGGGGCAAAGCATTTTCCAGTGAAAGCTCCTGCAGAACATGAGCCGGTGATCTGTGAGAAAACGGGCATAGTTCTGAATGTCTATGGGATGCGTGCGATTGGAAAAAAGATAAAGGATGTATGTTTTCGTATCGGAGAAGTGGAGAAAATTCTTGGAAAGACAGGGGAAGATATTTTGCGTCCAGAAGATATCATGACACTTGCGTTAAGTCGGAGTGCAGGACGCAAATGTGTGACGGATGAGATGGAATATCAGGTTATACTGAATCAGGCTGATACAGAGGAAGAGAAACAGACGGCAATGCAGCTTGCGGAAGATATTGGAAAGAAGCTGTCAGAGAAGTATATATCAGAGAAGAATACAAAAGATACAGAGTTTTCAAGACAGATCAGCAAAGTCCACGTAACATCGGACCTGATTCCGCTGGAAGAAAGATGGTAGATATGTCAGAAATTTATAAAAATAAGAAAAAGGCATTGGTCCGGGGATCCGGAGACCTGGCTACCGGCGTGGGTGTAGCACTTTATCGGGCGGGCTTTCAGGTGATCATGACGGATATTGCAGTGCCGCTTACCGTAAGAAGGGAAGTGGCGATGTCCAGAGCCGTTTATGAAGGCAGGGCAAAAGTGGAAGGGATAGAAGGAATCCTTGTCCGGAGTTATCAGGAAGCGTTGGCTGTACTGGAAGAAAATAAGATTGCCGTGATCGTAGATCCGAAAGCCGAGATCTGCAAGGAATTTCACCCGGATCTACTTGTGGATGCCATCCTTGCAAAGAAAAATATGGGGACCAGACGGACGGATGCACCGTATGTGATCGGTCTCGGTCCGGGATTTACTGCGGGAAAAGATGTTCATGCTGTGATAGAAACGATGCGTGGTGAGACGCTTGCGGATATCATCTATGACGGACAGCCGATTCCGAATACCGGCGTCCCTGGATATGTGGGCGGTTATGCGCTGGAGCGCCTGATCCGTGCGTCTGGCAATGGCCGAATGGAGCCAAAGGCACAGATCGGAGATATTGTAAAGAAGGGACAGCTTCTTGCCGTAACAGGAGGAAAACCTGTATATTCCCAGCTGGACGGTGTGATCCGAGGCATGCTGCAGGAAGGTGTGCAGGTGAAAAAAGGTCTGAAGATTGGAGATGTAGATCCAAGAAAAGACAGAAAATTGTGTTACCTGATTTCGGATAAGGCGAATAAGATCGGCAGTTCTGTAGTGCGGGCGACAGAAGCACGTCTGGCGGATAAGGATTATGCAATGATCCTTCTGGCAGCAGGAAAGTCAAGCAGATATGGCAGTAATAAGCTGTTAGAAGAACTGGACGGGGGAAGAATGTTCGAACATACCCTTCGTAAGATGCGGGCATTTCCGTTATGTACACAGGTAGCGGTGACGAGATTCGAAGAGATAGAACGTGCAGCAGAAGCACAGGGTATGTTGGTAGTGGAAAACTGGGAACCGGATCTTGGAATCTCACATTCCCTGAGATTAGGACTACAGAAAGCACTGGAAGAAAATCCGGAATTAAAAGGTGCAATGTTCATTGTATGTGACCAGCCGGGATTGACAGCCGCAACATTTGCCCGTATGCTTGATATAGGTAAGAAATATCCTGGAAAGATCGTATGTGCCGGGCGAAAGGGCAAAATGGGAAATCCTGTATTGTGGGATCGATGCTTTTTTGATGAACTTAGCAGACTTTCCGGCGACAAAGGCGGGAAACAGATCATCGGAGCACATATGGATGATGTGCTGCTCTGCGAAACAGAAGAAACAGAACTTCGGGATGTAGATATACCGGAACAACTGACAAAATGGGAGAGAGATTATGGAGAATCAGGAAAATCAGGAAAATCAGGAGAAGAAACATAAACGGAGAGTCCGGTATTCCGGAACACATCCGAGAAATTATAAAGAAAAATACAAAGAGCTGAATCCGGAAAAGTATGCAGATACCATTTCCAAAGTCATCAAGAAAGGCGGAACACCGGCGGGGATGCATATTTCTATCTGTGTGAATGAGATTCTGGACTTTTTTGACATTCAGCCGGGACAGCAGGGATTGGATGCAACATTGGGATACGGCGGTCATACGTCGAAGATGCTGGAAAAACTGCAGGGAGAAGGGCATATCTATGGTCTGGATGTAGACCCGATCGAATCGGCGAAGACAAAGAAACGACTGGAAGAAAAGGGATTCGGGCCGGATATCCTGACGGTAAAGCTTGAGAATTTCGCAAATATCGATAAAGTGGCAGAAGAGGCCGGAAAGTTTGATTTCGTACTGGCAGATCTGGGTGTGTCATCTATGCAGATTGACAATCCGGACCGTGGTTTTACATTCAAGGCAGAGGGACCTTTAGATCTGCGTATGAATCCGGAAAAGGGAATCAGCGCAGCAGAAAGACTGCGGGATATTTCCAAAGAAGAGCTTACCGGCATGTTGATTGAAAATTCGGATGAGCCATATGCAGAAGAAATCGCAGAAGCAATCACAGAGAAGATCCGCAAAGGCGGCAAGATCGAGACAACAACGGGACTTCATCAGGTGATCGAAGAGACACTTGCATTTATCCCGGAAAAAGAAAGAAAAGAAGCAGTACGGAAATCCAGCCAGCGAGTATTCCAGGCACTTCGTATTGATGTGAATAATGAGTTTGAAGTATTGTATGATTTCCTGGATAAGCTGCCGGGTGTATTAAAGCCGGGCGGAAAAGTTGCAATCCTTACATTCCATTCCGGAGAGGACCGTCTTGTAAAGAAATCATTCAAGCAATGGAAAAAGGAGGGACTGTACAGTGAGATCGCAAAAGACGTCATCCGACCGTCCAAAGAAGAATGCTTCCGCAACAGCCGTGCGAAATGCACGAAAATGCGCTGGGCAATCCGGGCAGAAGAGTAAGATACAAAATAAGAAACAGAAAGACGGAAAACAGACAAAGAATGAATCTGCATGTAAGATTGATAAAAAATGTGGCGGTTGCCAGTTCCAGAAGATGCCGTATAAAGAACAGCTGAAAAGAAAGCAGAAGCAGGAAGAACAGCTGTTAGGCGGATTCTGCAAAGTCAGCCCGATCATTGGCATGGAACATCCATATTTTTACAGAAATAAAGTACATGCGGTATTTGACCGTGACAAGAAGGGCAATGTCATATCCGGCATTTATGCAGAAGGAACGCACCGTGTGATCGCAGTGGAAGAGTGTCTGATCGAAGATAAGAAGAGTCAGGAGATCATCCGCACGATCCGTGAACTTCTGCCGTCTTTTAAGATTAAGACATACAACGAAGATACCGGATATGGGCTTTTAAGACATGTGCTGGTCCGCAGAGGATTTGAAACTGGTGAGATCATGGTGGTGCTGGTACTGGGCTCACCGATCCTGCCATCAAAGAATAACTTTGTGAAGGCTTTGAGAAAAGTGCATCCGGAGATCACAACCGTAGTACTGAATGTGAATAACAAGCAGACCAGTATGGTACTGGGAGAAAAGGAAAAGCCGATCTACGGACCGGGATTTATCAAAGACAAGTTATGCGGATGTACATTCCGCATTTCTCCAAAATCGTTCTATCAGGTAAATCCGGTGCAGACAGAAGTTCTCTATAATACAGCCATGGACTATGCGGAACTGACCGGAAAAGAGACAGTGATCGATGCATACTGCGGAACCGGTACAATTGGTCTGATCGTGGCTAAGAATGCGAAGAAAGTGATCGGAGTAGAACTGAACAAAGATGCGGTAAAAGACGCAAGAATCAATGCAAAAGAAAATGGCATCACAAATGCCGAGATCTATGCAGGTGATGCGGGAAGATTCATGGTAGATATGGCTTCGAAGAACCAAAAAGCAGACGTCGTATTCATGGATCCGCCGAGAGCCGGAAGTGATGAGAAATTCCTTTCTTCTGTGATAAAGCTTGGCCCAAAGAGAGTGGTCTATGTGTCCTGCAATCCGGAGACACTGGCGAGAGATTTAAAATATCTGACCAGACATGGATACCAGGCTGTGAAGATCCAGCCGGTGGATAATTTTCCGTTTTGTGATCATATTGAGACGGTTGTGAAGCTTGTGAGAAAAAAATAGAAAATATGCAGATCGGGCAAAGAAGATTTTGATAATAGACATTTCCTTCAGATTGTTGGTTTAAAAATACAGCGAAAAGAGCTATATTTAAGATAAACGAGAGAATCGGTACTTACAAAGGAGGAAAAGCTTATGATTATATGTATCGGAAGAGAATTTGGAAGCGGTGGCCACGAAATCGGAAGAAAAGTTGCAGAAAAGCTTGGACTGGAATTATATGACAGAGATTTAATAGACAGGGCAGCAGAGAAGATCATAGCGATGCCAAAAGATGTGCTGGAAAAAGCAGATGAGAAAAAGCGTAATCCGTGGCTGCATGAGGTATGGTATGATGTGCCGAACCAGGAACTGAATGGAATGACGGCGAATGATGCTTTGCATCTGGCATATAATTCGATCATACGAGAACTTGCAGAAAAAGGAGATTGTGTATTTGTCGGACGCTGTGCGGACTATATATTGGAACAAGCAAAGATTGATCATATTAGTCTGTTTATTGCAGCCCCGTTTGAATGGCGTGTGAAGAGAAAGATGGAACAGTTGTCTATAGATGAAAAGTCTGCAACAGCCATGGTAAGAAAAAAGGACAAAGACAGAAAAGCTTATTACGACTATTATACCGGCAGAAACTGGGGAAGGCCATATGAGTATGATCTGTGTATTAACAGTTCCAGGCTTGGAATTGAAGCAACTGCAGAGAAGCTTGTAGAAATGATCCGGGAATTGGAAAAATAAAACTTATAAGAGCCGGGAAAGATTACTAGATTGGTTCGGGAATAGAAAATGATGAAAAGAATAGAAGGTCTGGATAGCGTATCAACTATCCAGGCCTTCTGTGCGTATGATCATAATATCATTTAACCGTAGAATGTATTTTCTTTTATATCCATATCTTTGAGATCGGAAATATTGCTTTTTCGCTGATATTGTTCAACGAAACCGGCGCTGATAATACCGATAGGAATAGCAACGACACCAACCCCCAGATAAGCGATGCAGATTGCCATTATACGTCCCAGAGTTGTGATTGGGTAAATGTCACCATAGCCTACGGTAAGAAGTGTAGACATGCTACACGCAGCATCCGAAAGATAACAAATCCGGAAAGGAAGAAAGCGGGAATGATCGTCAGAAGATCCACGATTCCGTCAAGCCTTTATTTACAGTTCTTTCCGTGCAGATAGAAGAATAATCCGCCGATGATAAATCCGCCACCGATAATGTTACCGATTGTAACAGGAAGAAGATTGACGGTGAAGAAGTTTCCCCAGTTTAAAGCAGCAATCTGACTGCCGGTGATCCCATATAATTCTTTCGCTTTTGCAACATAATCCGGATTCATAGAAGCAAAGATTCCGGCCGGAATATAATACATATTTGCAACGCAGTGTTCGAAGCCGGATACAACGAATGCCATGATCGGGAAAAAGATAGCAAGTGATTTTCCTGCTATATCTTTCGCGGTAGAAGCCATCAATACTGCAGCGCATACCAGAATGTTACATAAGATTCCGGAAATCAGAGCAGGAAGGAAAGATAAGCTGACCTTTCCAAGAGCAACTTTGATCGTAAATGCCCCAAGAGCGCCGCTGGTATAATTATATTGTCCGGACAGATATACCAGATATGCCAGAGCAACAGCACCAACCATATTACCGATATAAACGATAACCAGTGTCCGTATGAGTGCAGCTACACTAATTTTTTTCTTAATACAGGCCATTGTCATCATACAGTCACCGGTGAACAATTCGCCTCCGATAAAGACGATCATCATCAGACCGACCGGGAAGACGCAGCCGGCAACCAGACGTGCAAGACCGACATTTGCAATATCATGCATGGCAACATTACTGGACTGTGCGCCAAGCGCGATGCAGACACCAGCCATGATTCCCATGAAAAAAACTTTCTTTTTAGAAGTTGTAGCTTTTTTTACAGCGCCATTCATGTTGGCCTGTACAACTTCCTGTGGAGTGTTAAACATTGAATCCATAATAACCCTTTCCTTTAGTACTTTTTCTTTGTGTGATTACTTTGATAAAAATATCACATAAAATATAGCATGGATAACAAATCTTGGGCAACCCGTAATCGCAATGTTTATGCTCTTTTTTTCGTACAGTACCAAGAAATATGCTATAATCGATGGGAAACAGATCATAATGAAAAAATTATGCAATAATGTAAAAACTCAATTATCAAATTAAGAAAAGGGGAATTATAATGGCTCAGAATAGTTGCGAAAGCTGCACTTATTATACATACGACGAAGATTACGAAAGTTATATGTGCGATATCAATATGGATGAAGATGAATATATGCGTCTTATTTCAGACCAGCATTATCAGTGCCCTTATTATCGGAATGGGGATGAGTATATGGTGGTGAGGAAGCAGATGTAGTTTCTACTTAATTCACTAAGCTAGCTACCCGGACCAGAATAAAAGTTGGAAAAGCATTCCTGTCCAACTTTTATTCCGGTCCGGGTAGCTAACGCTGTAGTGAATTAATAGAATCCCCGTAACTATTGTGAGACCGGAAGTGTATCTATTAACCTGAGAATAACAATTTATGCAGACTCTATCTCATAAGTGAATCCCGCATCTGTTATCGTCTGAATAGTATCTTTAATACCCTGACCACCTGCGGTAAGATATCCGGAGGCAAAGATGGAATCTACAACACTTAACAATTCCTTTTCATGTCCTTTGAAATACACTTCACGTCCTGCCGCACAGCGGATGTCTGACTGCGGAACCAGAAGTCTTGCGAGACAGAGCACCTTTATGCCATATTCATAAGTCAGTCCCGAGATATCCTGATCGCCAAGAGGAGTACCCGGAATCGGCAGCAGGAAGTTGATCGGGAGAGCTTCCGGATTAATTTCTTTCAGTTCCAAAAGCATATCTACAACGTCTTCTTTGCTTTCGCCCATACCGATGATTCCACCGCTGCAGATCTCGAAACCGAGTCTCTGAAGCATATGTATATTTTCCACACGCTGGTCAAAAGTGTGTGTGGTGCAGATGTGACTGTAATAATTACGGCTGCTGTTCAGATTATGATTGATACGGTCAAGTCCGGCGTCTTTTAACATTTTTGCCTGTTTTTCGGTTAAGAATCCGATGGAGCAGCAGAGATGGGTTCCGGTTTCTTTCATCTTGCGGATACGTCCGGCAAGCTGTTCGATCTCTGCATCTGTGAATCCCATGCCGCTTAATCCGATACAGTGGCGGGAAAGATGATGTTCATTTACAAAATCATTATCATTGTATAATTTTTCGTCTTCTACCCATTTATAAGTGTCGATGTCTGCATTAGAGCGACAGGATTGCGCACAGTAAGCGCAGTCCTGAGAGCAGTTACCACTGCGGACATTGGTCAGAATATGAATGCTGACGTGGTTTCCTTTATATTTTTTACGGAGGATTCCGGCACGTTCGATGAGAGCATCTAACTGGTCGTCCGGAGTGTTTAAAATCTCGATGGCCTCTTCGCGTGTCAATATAGGATCTTCGTGTGTATGAACTTCTGAAATCATGGTGTTACCTTCCTTTGTGTGTAATATAAATCACTTGTTAACTGATATAGACAAAAGGTTAACATGACGGGAAATAAAAGTCAACTGTATTTGGTGAAAAGGTTAACATCTGCGATGCTATATACAGATAAAAATCAGACTGTGATTAGCGGATATATTTCTAAATAAAAAGCAAAGATTAAAAAAGTATAAAAATACGGATTTTATAAAATATTTCTGTATAATAATAACAGATGTCTGTAAAAAAATAACAGATGGAAGAAGGAGAAAAAGAATACATGCTTCAGATACAGCATATTTGTAAAGAATATAGGACCGGTAATCTGGTACAGAAGGCGCTGGATGACGTGAGCCTGAACTTAAGAGATAATGAATTCGTGGCAATTCTAGGTCCCAGTGGATCGGGAAAGACTACGCTTCTGAATATTATCGGAGGACTGGACCGTTATGACAGCGGCGACCTGATCATCAACGGAATATCTACGAAGAAATATAAGGACAGAGACTGGGATTCATACCGGAATCATACGATCGGATTCGTATTTCAGAGTTATAATCTGATCCCGCATCAGACGGTGTTGTCTAACGTAGAACTTGCACTTACAATTTCTGGAATCGGAAAAGAAGAGAGAAGAAAACGTGCCATTGATGCGCTGAAAAAAGTAGGACTTGGAGAACAACTTCACAAAAGACCAAGCCAGATGTCCGGCGGCCAGATGCAGAGAGTGGCGATAGCAAGGGCACTGGTGAATGATCCGGATATCCTGCTGGCGGATGAACCGACGGGAGCACTGGACAGTGATACCAGTATTCAGGTCATGGATCTTCTGAAAGAAGTAGCCAAAGACCGGCTGGTTGTTATGGTTACACACAATCCGGAACTGGCAGAAGAATATGCGACCAGGATCGTGAATTTGCGGGATGGGAAGATACGTTCAGATACGGACGAATACATTGTGGATGAGCAGACATTAAAAGAACCGGAACATAAGAATATGGGAAAATCTTCCATGTCTTTTTTGACGGCTCTGGCTCTTAGTTTTAATAATCTAAAGACGAAGAAAGCAAGGACATTACTGACATCCTTTGCGGGTTCTATCGGTATCATAGGAATTGCGCTGATTCTGGCACTCTCTAATGGAGTGAACGGCTATATCCAGTCAATCGAGGAAGAGACGTTGTCGGAATATCCACTACAGATCCAAAGTACGGGATTTGACATTACCTCCATGATGGTTGGAAATACCGGAACGGATGATAAGAGCAAAGACTCGTCCGGTAAGAAGAACAAAGATGGTCAGGTAAAAGTCATGGAGATGGTTACAAATATGTTCTCCAAGATGAATACCAATGACCTTAAATCATTGAAAAAACATCTGGAAAAGGATAATGATGCGTTAAAATCCTATACAAATGCCGTGGAGTATGATTATGATGTGGATCCGCAGATATACAGAGAGGATTCGGATGGTGTCAGACAGGTACACCCGGACAAATCATTTTCATCCATTGGAATCGGAGCAGATTCCGGTGCCAACAGTATGATGTCATCCATGATGAGTACAAATGTGTTCTACCGCATGCCAAAGAACACAAGTCTGTACGAGAAGCAGTATGATGTCAAGGCGGGAAGATGGCCGAAAAAATATAATGAATGCGTACTGGTATTAAGTCAGGACGGCGGGATGAGTGATTTCCTTCTATATACACTTGGCCTCAGAGATCAGATGGAACTGGATGATATGATCAAAGCTTTTGCAAGTGAAGAAGAGATCAAGACACCGTCTTCACTGGGAACATACACCTATAAAGATATTCTGAACAAGAAGTTTAAGCTTGTGAATCAGGCAGACTATTATGAATATGACAGCCAGTATAAAGTCTGGAAAGATAAAAGTGATAATGCAGAATATATGAAAAAACTGGTGGCAGACGGAGAGGATATTAAGATTGTCGGAATCGTGCAGCCGGCAGAAGGTTCGAAGGCAACTGCACTGAATATGGGAATCGGTTATCCATATTCGCTTATGACGCATGTCGCAGAAGAAGCAAAAAACAGTGAGATCGTAAAACAACAAAAAGCCAGTCCGGATATCAATGTATTTACCGGAGAGAAATTCGGTGAAGATTCCGGAGATAATGGTCTGGATATGAACTCGTTATTCAGCGTAGATGAAGACGCACTTCAGAAAGCATTCGGCATGGGAGATACAGACCTTGCAGGAAGTCTCGGAAATTCACTGGACTTTTCGAAAGCAGTGAATCTGCAGGATGCATTTAAGCTGGATGGCAATACGTTGAATTTATCCGGACTTGTGAATCTGGATCAGGTGGATCTGAATCTGTCGGGGCTTCCGTCGGCAGGTCTGGGAGATATGCTGTCGGGGCTGGATGTCAAGGTGAAACCGGGCGGAATGCAGAAGATGGCTGTTTCATTGATGGAAGGGTATCAGGCATATGCGAAGACGCATCCGGAAGCAGATTATTCGCATCTGGGAGATAACTTCTCGGAATATCTGAAAACAGATGGTGCAAAGCAGATCATGAAAAAGTATTTTTCAAAGATTCTAAAGGAGAGTGGAAAAGTAACCATTACAGAAGAAAAGGTACAGAAGCTTCTGACAGATATCATGCAGGGGTTTGAAAAATACGTAAAGGATCAGGGAATCGGAGATATCAGTGCGGACCAGTACGGAACATATTTCCGCCAGTATTTACAGACGGCAGAAGCAAAGCAGATCATAACAGACTGGGTGAATGACCTGTATAAAGATGTGGATATTGAGATATCGGAAGCGGATCTGCAGGCAATGGCGCAGGAACTTGCGGCTGGATATTTAAGCTATGCACAGGAAAAAGGATATGCAGATGTGACAAAGATGGGTGAGAACTTTGCAGCTTATCTCGGAACGGCAGATGGAAAACAGCGGCTGAGTAACGGTCTTTCAGAGACACTGGACATGAAGAGTCTGGAAAGCCAGCTTTCATCCGGGATGAATGTTTACATGAAGCAGGCAATGAGAGCGTATGCGAAATCTTTTGGAAATGCACTTGAGACACAGATCGGACAGAATCTCCAGAGTGTCATGACAGATGCGATGAAGGTCGATACAGATGCATTTGCAAAGGCATTTCAGTTCAATATGACGGAGGATGATCTGACAGAACTTATGATGTCTATGAGCGGAACGGCGAGTGCAACGTATGACAGCAATCTGCAGAAATTAGGATATGCTGACTTCGCAAAACCAAGCGAGATCGACATTTATCCTAAAGATTTTGAAAGTAAGGAACAGGTAGTGGATTATCTGGATCGTTATAACAAGAAGATGGAGAAAGCCGGCAAGGATGAACAGGTGATTTCCTACACGGATGTAGTGGGAACTCTGATGTCATCGGTGACAGATATCGTCAATACGATCAGTTATGTGCTGATTGCATTTGTGGCGATTTCACTGGTCGTATCTTCAATTATGATCGGAGTCATTACGTATATCAGTGTGCTGGAGCGGAAGAAAGAGATCGGAATCTTAAGGGCGATCGGCGCATCGAAGAGGAATGTATCTCAGGTGTTTAATGCGGAGACCTTCATTATTGGACTGTGTGCGGGACTGATCGGAATCGGACTGTCACTGCTGCTTCTGATCCCTGGAAATATGATCATTCATGCGGTGGCAGATAATTCCAATGTAAATGCAGTGCTTCCGGTTATTCCGGCACTGGTGCTGATCGCACTGAGTGTGGTACTGACATTGCTTGGTGGACTGATCCCGTCAAAGAAAGCATCGAAGAGCGATCCGGTTACGGCACTTCGGACGGAATAAATTATTATCAATGAGCAGCATAAAGCGGTAAAACGTCTGTTGAAAAAATCATAGAGAAAGATTAAAATATGCTATGGAGAAATCTATAGCATATTTTTTATACCAAAAAGAAGGAGACCTTATGTATAATTTTAATTATTACACACCAACCAAAGTTGTATTTGGAAAAAATACAGAAGACAAATGTGGAGAACTGGTAAAAGAACAGGGATGTAAGAAAGTAATGATCCATTACGGAAGCGGAAGCGTCAAACGTACCGGATTATTGGATAAAGTAAAGGCTTCCCTGAATGAAGCAAAGATTGACTATATAGAACTTGGTGGTGCAGTACCGAACCCAAGACTTTCACTGGTATATGAAGGAATCGAGCTCGCGAAAAAAGAAGGAGTAGATTTCATCCTTGCTGTAGGCGGCGGAAGTGCGATTGATTCTGCAAAAGCAATCGGATATGGAGTTGCCAATGAAGGGGACGTATGGGATTTTTATGACAAAAAGCGCCAGGCAACAGGATGTCTTCCGATTGGTGTTGTACTGACTATTGCAGCGACAGGAAGTGAGATGAGTAATTCTTCTGTTATTACAAAAGAAGACGGCTGGATCAAGAGAGGATACCGCAATGACTATGGAAGACCGCGCTTTGCAATCATGAATCCGGAACTGACCATGACACTGCCGGATTATCAGACAGCATGCGGATGCACAGACATTCTGATGCATACGATGGAACGCTATTTTACAAATGGTGGAAATATGGAGATCACAGACAGTATTGCAGAGGGTCTGATGCGTACGGTAATTGAGAATGCAAGAATTCTGATCAATGATCCGAAGAACTATGATGCACGTGCGGAAGTAATGTGGGCAGGAAGTCTGTCTCATAACGGGCTGACAGGCTGTGGCGCGGTTGTCGGAGGAGATTTCGCTTCCCATGCACTGGAACATGAGATCGGAGGACTGTTTGACGTGGCACACGGTGCAGGCCTTGCGGCAATCTGGGGTTCCTGGGCAAGATATGTATACAAAGACTGCCTTTCTAGGTTCGAAAAATTTGCAATGAACGTCATGCGGGTAGACCCGGAAGGAACCGCAGACGATGTGGCATTACGTGGAATCGAAGCCATCGAAGACTTCTTCCGTGAACTCAAGATGCCAACTTCTATCCATGAACTTGGCATTGATCCTACAGATGAAGAACTGAAACTGATGGCACATAAATGTAGCATCGGATGCAAGGGAAGCAAAGGATCTGCGAAGGTACTTCATGAGGAAGATATGTACAAGATATATAAAGCGGCACTGTAAGAAGGCTTCCGCGATTTCATCTTCATAGCATGTGAAAACGTAACTGAATAAAAGTATAGCAGTGGTTGCTGTGCATATGCACAGTAACCACTGCTATACTTTTATTCAGGCCATCATGAAGCAGAAAATCAAACGAAATCAAACCTTCCGAACAACTACTTCCTCCGTCCTGTGAATTCCTTCTTTTAATGTTGCTTCAACATCCTTTACAACCTGCTCCTCACCAACCGGAATCACCAGCCCTACAGTGGTAACAAGTGGAACAAACGCAACCCATATTCCGTGAGCTCCGAGGTATTCTACCGCAAAATATCCAACCAGAACCCCCAGATGGAAGAGAATCAGCGTGTTCGTAAAAAGCAATGCCCGTTTCTTCTGAGCCAGATCATGTGTCATATGATATCTGGTCCATGCAAGAAGTGTCTGCTTGTAATTATTCGTTGAAAAGATCGTGGAACTGTTATAACATTCCGGAGTGGTAAAAGCCTGCCACTGGTATGCATTCAGGATGAATACAGGGAACAGTGCGATCAGGGGATTGACCGATGTCGGAATGATCCCTGCGATCCATATGCAGACGGCCTCTACCGCCAGTGCGATATAAGATTTTACAGAGGCAAAATGTTCGCCGATTAAAAATGCGGCAATGATCGCAAGGCCATATAAAATAAAAATAGCCAGACGAAGGAAGGCATCCGTCAGGTTCATTTCCGTAAAGTTTAGGACCATTTCAATCAGATTCATGGTCTGTGCGGCACCAAAATTGCCGCCACGGACTAAGATGGCATAAGCACCGGTCAGTCCGCCGATAAATGCAAGATTGACATGCAGTAATGCACGTTTATGATTATATATCCAATTCATTTTTCTATCACCCGGTGCCTATTATAGGACGGAGAGATGGAAAAATCAAACAAAAGTGTGGAAAAAAGAGATTGGATGGAAAATAATACAAATATGGATTGACATTTTACAAAAAATTGAGTATCATAGACTTTAATGAATAAAAGCGTTAAAGCGCGAAAGCTGTTACGCAAAAAATTCATAAAAAAGAATTATGAATGAACACGAAAGGGGAATTTTCCAATGCCGATTACAGATATATTGGAGAAAAACTGCCGCCTGTACGGAGACGACGTTGCGCTGGTAGAGATCAATCCGGAGATGCCGGAGACAAAAAGAACTACATGGAAGGAGTTTGATCTGATCGAACCTTCACGCGCGGCTTATTATAGAAGAGAGATCACATGGAATGTATTTAACGAAAAGGCAAACAGATTTGCCAATCTTCTGATTGAAAGAGGAATCAAAAAAGGAGAAAAAGTGGGGATTCTCCTGATGAACTGTCTGGAATGGTTGCCAATTTATTTCGGAATTCTGAAGACCGGAGCATTGGCTGTACCACTGAACTTCCGTTATTCTGCGGATGAGATCAAATATTGCGTGGAACTTGCGGAGATTGATATTCTGGTGTTCGGACCGGAGTTCATCGGACGAGTAGAAGAGATTGCAGATGAGATCAGCAAAGGACGTCTGTTATATTTTGTAGGAGACGGATGTCCGGGATTTGCCGAGGATTATAATGCACATACGGCGAACTGTTCCAGTCAGTCTCCGAAGATTGATGTCAATGATGACGATGAGGCAGCAATTTATTTCTCATCAGGAACAACAGGATTCCCGAAGGCAATCTTACATAACCATGAATCCCTGATGCATGCAGCAAAAGCAGAGCAGAATCATCACGGACAGACGAAGGATGATGTATTCTTATGTATTCCACCGTTATATCATACCGGGGCCAAGATGCACTGGTTCGGAAGTCTTCTGACGGGAGGAAAAGCGGTATTGTTAAAAGGAACAAGTCCGAAGACAATCTTACAGGCAGTATCGGAAGAACACTGTACTATTGTATGGCTGTTGGTTCCGTGGGCGCAGGATCTTCTGCTTGCACTGGACAATAAGGAACTGGATATTGCAGATTATGATCTGGACCAGTGGAGACTGATGCATATCGGTGCACAGCCGGTACCACCAAGCCTGATCAAACACTGGAAAGAATACTTCCCGCATCACCAATACGACACGAACTATGGTCTGAGCGAATCCATCGGGCCTGGATGTGTACATCTTGGCGTGGATAATATCGATAAAGTCGGTGCGATCGGTAAAGCCGGATATGGATGGGAAGCTAAGATTATCGATGAACAGGGCGAGACGGTAAAACAGGGCGAGACCGGAGAACTTGCGGTCAAAGGACCAGGCGTCATGACCTGTTACTACAGAGATCCGAAGGCAACAGCAGAAGTTCTGCATGACGGATGGCTGTATACCGGAGACATGGCGATGGAAGACGAAGACGGATTTATCTTCCTTGTTGACCGTAAGAAAGATGTCATCATCAGTGGTGGTGAGAATATCTATCCGGTACAGATTGAAGACTTCTTACGTACCAATGAAGCTATTTTGGATGTGGCGGTTATTGGACTTGCAGATCACAGACTGGGAGAAATTTCAGCAGCAATCATTGAACTGAAACCGGGAGTTGAATGTACAGAAGAAGATATTCAGGAATTCTGTAAGAAACTTCCGAGATATAAGAGACCTCGTAAGATCATCTTTGCAGATGTTCCGCGTAATCCTACCGGAAAGATTGAAAAACCAAAGCTTCGTGAAAAATACGGAGCAACACATCTGGTTGCGGCACAGAACCAGGGATAATAAAATATGTAAAAATGTCATCTCTTTTGCAGGAAAAATCTGCAGAGAGATGGCATTTTTTTACGGACGTGTTTATAATAGTGGAGAAATAAATAATAAGAGCAGACTGGAGCTGAATATAGAATGAACACCAATGAGAAAAAAGAGATTACAATCCGGATTGCAAAAGAAGAGGATGCGGAAGAACTGCTTGCAATCTATGCGCCTTATATAGAATATACAGTGATTACATATGAATATGATGTGCCGACGGTGGAAGAATTCCGAGGACGGATCCGGCATGTATTGGAGAGATATCCATATCTTGTGGCGGAGGTGAATGGAGAAATATGTGGATATGCATATGCAAGTGCTTTTCACGAGAGACCGGCAGGAGGATGGAATGTAGAGACGTCTATCTACGTGGATCAGAATAAAAAAGGAAGGGGTATCGGGACAAAATTATACGACATGCTGGAGAAGATATTAAAGCGGCAGAATGTGTTAAATATGAATGCGTGTATTGCATGTACCGAGCATGAAGATGAATACCTGACGAATGCAAGTATCCATTACCATGAACATTTGGGATATCGTATGGTCGGCTGGTTCACAAATTGTGGATATAAATTCCACAGATGGTACAATCTGGCATGGATGGAAAAAGAGATTGGAGAACACGTGGCAGATCAGCCGCCGGTGATCGCGTTCACGGATATAGTAGAAGATATTTCTTTACAGAACGGAGAACTCCGTTTATAATATGCATGTTAAAATAATTGAAAATACAAGGTTCTCCGAAGCCTTCATGCCTAAGATCCATAAAAATTGTGATGATGGGATGTCGGCCAGGAATGACAGGTCTGTCAGTTCCTCAGGGTAGATAGGGAAACGTATCTGCCTCCCGCGTATTTGGAAAGGAGAGCAGCACCTTTGTTTACCAAAGCACATAGGAGAAGCTGTCAAAGCATTCGTAAAAAATGTCACAGGCAGATTCTCTTATATTTCGCCTGCTCTTTTTTCGGAAAGAGCAGGTTTTTAATATATGAAAACAGAATCAGATAAGAAAAAATCCGGAATCAGTGCCATAATCCTCTGTGGAGGGAAAAGTACCCGGATGGGGAAGGATAAAGCAGGACTTCTGATTGGAAAGAAGACATTTTTACAACAGATCGAAGAACATGTAAGTGGTGCGGATGAGGTGCTGCTTTCGGTAAAAGACCGGCGGGATTATCCGGAGATAGAGGCAAGACATATCGAAGATCTGGAACAGGACAAAGGACCGTTGATGGGTCTGTGCTCGGCGCTGAAAGAATGCAGCCATGAACGGGTCTGGGTGATATCCTGTGATATGCCGCTGGTTGACTGGAATGTGGCGCAGGAACTGGAAGACTATCTGATGGATGGGATTGATGCAGTGATCCCGGTAGGCAAGACCGGGAAAAAATATGTGCTCTGTGCATGGTACAGGAAATCTGTATGGAAGATATTGGAAGAACAGTTAAAGACCGGGGATTATAAAGTGCAGCATGTACTGGAAAATCTGAGGGTATGTTATGTGGCAGTTCAGGGAATTACAGACGGACCGGGGAAATTTTATAATATAAATACACCAGAAGAATATCGGAAAATAATACCAGAGAAAATAAAAGAAAAAGCACAGCAGACCCCGGTTGTATCGTTTGTGGCCTATTCCGGCACCGGTAAGACGACATTTCTGGAAAAACTGATTCCGAAGCTGAAAGCATATGGGCTTAAGATTGCGATCGTAAAGCATGACGGACATCGGTTTGATATCGATCACGAAGGAAAAGACAGTGACCGCTTTACCAAAGCCGGAGCAGACGTGACCGGTCTGATCTCCTCGGAGAAAGCGGTGCTGATGGACAACAGAACAGTTGATCCGGAAGAATTCCTGAAAAAGATAGATGGTGTGGATCTGATTCTGACAGAGGGATTCAAGCACGGACCGTGGCCGAAGATTATGCTGCACCGGAAAGAAAACGGGAAACCGATGCCGTTACGACCGGAAGAATGTCTGGCAGTGATCAGTGATGTGGATGTGGAGGACTGTGAAAATGTGTTCCCGTTGGACGATGTTGGGAAAACGGCGTTTTTTTTACTTCAGTATATATAGCAGAATATGCAACATATAGAAAATCTATAGTAGAGTATGAAACGGAATGTGCCTGGATGACAGGTACAAGATGATAGATACATTGATAAGAATTGAAACGAGAAACGATAAAGAAACGAGGCGGAAAAAGTATGAAACTGATCAGAACAGAAGATGCAGTGGGACATGTGTTATGTCATGATATGACGCAGATCATTCCGGGAGTGATCAAAGATGCGAGATTCCGGAAGGGACATATTGTCACAGAAGAAGATATTCCGGTGCTTCTTTCCATAGGGAAAGAACATCTGTATGTCTGGGAGAAGACAGAAGGCATGCTTCATGAGGATGAAGGTGCGGAACGTCTGCGCAGGATCACGCAGAATGAAAATATGCATCCGTCAGTTGTAAAAGAAGGCAAAATTGAACTGCTTGCGGATGTCGACGGATTATTCCAGGTGGATGTCGAACGATTATATGATGTGAACAGTGTGGATGAGATCATGATCGCAACCAGACACACGAATACAGCGGTAAAAAAAGGCGACAAGCTCGCAGGAATGCGGGTGATTCCGCTGATCATAGATGAAAAGAGACTGGAAGAAGCAGAAAAAAAGGCGGGTCCGGAACCGTTATTGAAGGTAACACCGTGGAAATTAAAGACGGCAGGTGTGATCACAACCGGAAGTGAAGTCTATAAAGGACTGATCAAAGACCAGTTTACTCCTATAGTGGAAAAGAAGCTGGAGACATTTGGAATCCAGATGACAAAGCATGTATTATGCAGTGATGATACGAAAATGATCACGGACGCAATTGCAGAAATGAAGGAAGCGGGAGTGGATTTTATTATCTGTACGGGCGGGATGAGTGTAGATCCGGATGATAAGACACCGGGTGCAATCAAGGCTTCCGGAGCGGAAATCGTCACATATGGGGCACCGACACTGCCGGGTGCGATGTTGTGTCTGGCTTACTTTGAAGACGATACACCAATCGTGGGACTGCCGGGCTGTGTGATGTATGCAAAAGCAACCGTATTCGATCTGATCCTGCCGAAAATGGCAGCAGGGATTAAGATTGAGCGGAGAGATATTATCCGGATGGGACACGGAGGACTCTGTCTTGGTTGTAAAGAGTGCCATTATCCGGTCTGTCCATTCGGAAAGGAGGCGTAAAGGTGGAACCATCCCGAGTGACACTTGAAGAGGCACAGGAATTATTTCAAATCTGTATGCCGGGAATAAAAAAAGAAGAAAAGCGGTCGGTAGACTGTCTGGGACAGATTCTGGCAGAGCCGGTATATGCGGCAGTAACCCAGCCGCCGTTTCCAAGGTCAGCGATGGATGGATTTGCACTGAGAAGCCGGGACGTCTGCGGGGCAGATCTTGAGCATCCGGTTACCTTGGAAGTTGCCGGGTGTGTGTATGCGGGACAAAAGACAGAGCTTATACTGGAACCACATCAGGCAGTCCGGATCATGACCGGAGCAATGATACCGGAAGGAGCAGACTGTGTAGTAAAACAGGAAGATACGGATTATGTAAGAATAGCAGATCCGGATCAGGACAGGAAAACAATCAAAATTTATAATAATGTGGGACCGGGAGAAAATTACTGAGGAGAAGATTTTTCTGCCGGGGAATTGCTGGCAGAAGCCGGACTTTTGGTGGATTCTTATCTGCTGGCGGCAGTTACGTCTGCGGGAGTACGGGACATTACTGTATATAGAAGACTTAGGGCTGCAGTGATTACAACCGGTGATGAGCTGCAGAATGCAGATACATCATTAGAACCCGGGAAAATCTATGATGCAAATGGAATCTGGCTGTGTGCGAGATTAAGAGAGATGGGCTGTGAGATACTACAGTATGAAACCGCGGGAGATGACAGGGACAAGATCGCAGACAAGATCAGTGAGGTATTAAAAGAAGCAGATCTGATCCTGACAACCGGAGGGGTATCAGTAGGAGATAAGGATCTCGTTCCGGATGTCATAGAAAGCCTGAACGGCAGGGTACTATTTCACGGGATACGGGTAAAACCCGGAATGCCGACAATGCTTTCGGTAGTAGAGGACATCCCTGTTCTGTCGCTTTCCGGTAATCCATTTGCAGTGGCGGCATTATTTGAATTATTAGTCGGCGGATATCTGGCGGACAGGGCAGAAGAGGTATATATACAGAAGAAAGAGACAAAAGTGCTGAGACAGACATTTGTAAAGACCGGGAAGCCAAAACGGATCGTAAAAGGAAAATGTGATGAGGAAGGCGTGTTCCTTCCGCAGATTCAGAGAAACGGACAGCTTAAGAATGGGATTGGCAGCAATTGTCTGGTGGTATTCCCGGAGGGAGAACGGACCTATCCGGAAGGAGAAAAAGTTCAGGTGATCCGGATATGATAAGGAAGGAGTAATCATGGGAGAATTTACGCATTTCAATGAACAGGGGCATGCAGTGATGGTCGATGTCAGTGAAAAAGCAGACACGATGCGTGAGGCAACGGCAATGGGAAGAATCCGCATGTCGAAGGAATGTTTTGAAAAAGTAAAGACGGGTGGAATGAAAAAGGGAGATGTCCTGGGAACTGCAAGGAATCATGGGGGCGAAGAGAACATCAGAGCTGATCCCGTTGTGCCATATCCTGAACCTGAGCAAGGTTACAGTGGAATTTGAATATATAGAGGAAACCTGTGAGATTGAAGCACGGTGTACGACGAAGACGGTCGGGAAGACCGGTGTAGAGATGGAAGCACTTACCGGAGTTCAGGTGGCACTGCTTACGATTTATGATATGTGTAAGGTCGACAAAGGCATGTGCATGACCGGTATCCGTTTATTGAAGAAAACAGGTGGAAAAAGCGGCATATGGGAAGCTGACCGGGAGACGGAGCTATGATTGATGCGGCAGGAAGAGTGATTGATTATATGCGGATCTCCATTACGGACCGCTGTAATTTAAGATGTAGATATTGTATGCCGGACGGAATCACGCAGGTGTCTATGGCGGAGATCCTGACGTATGAAGAGATCCGGAAAGTGTGCATACTTGCAGCAGAGCTTGGCATTCAGAAGATCAAGATCACAGGCGGGGAACCGCTGGTGCGGAAAGGATGCGCCGATCTGATTGGAATGATAAAAAATATTTCGGGAATCACACAGGTCACGATGACGACGAATGGCGTTCTGTTACAAGACAATCTGGAAGCGTTAAAGAAGGCCGGACTGGACGGGATCAATATCAGTCTGGATACGCTTGATCGTGAAAAATATCAAGAGATTACCGGAACCGACGCCTGTGAAACGGTACGGCAGGCAGTAGCGGCCGCCGCAGAAAGTGGGATACGGACAAAGGTGAATACGGTGTTGCAGTCTGACGGTGACAAAACGGAATGGAAGGCATTGATCACACTGGCTGAAAGCCTGCCGGTTGATGTAAGATTTATAGAACTCATGCCGATCGGTTATGGAAAGGAGAATACAGGTGTGTCGAATCTGGAACTTCTGGATGAGATACGGAAGGTATATCCAGATATCCGAAAGGACAGTAAGATACACGGCAATGGACCTGCGGTATATTATCAGATTCCAGGATTCACCGGCGGTATCGGATTTATCAGTGCGATGCACGGTAAGTTCTGTAAGAACTGCAACCGCATCCGGCTGACTTCGACCGGAGACCTGAAGCCGTGTCTGTGTTATGGGGATACCTATCCATTGAAAGATTTACTGCGGAATGGAACAGAGGAAGAGATAAAAAAACAGATAAAACGAGCCATTGAACAGAAACCGGCAGCGCATTGCTTTGAAGAGCCGGGAGCGATTACGGAAGCACATCAGATGGCACAGATTGGAGGATAAAAGACAGGATGAATCAGAAGAAAGGCATGATCAGAGGAATCTGTATCAGTCCCAGAAGAGGAACTGCCAAGTATCCGGTAGAAACGGCAAAGATCGTGCCGGACTGGGGCATTGAAGAAGATGCACATGGCGGAAAATGGCACAGACAGATTAGTCTTCTTGCACTGGAGAAGATTGAAGCATTCCGGGAAAAGGGAGCGGATGTAGATTTTGGGGCATTTGGAGAAAATCTGATCGTAGAGGGATTTGATTTAAGAAATGTTCCGGTTGATTCCGAAATACGGATCGGAGATGCAGTCAGGCTGAAAGTCACACAGATTGGAAAGGAATGCCACAGCCACTGTGCGATCTATCAGCGGATGGGAGACTGTATTATGCCAAGAGAAGGCATTTTCGCAGAAGTACTGACAGGTGGAATGATCCGTGTGGGTGACTGTGTGGAAGTCGTAATGCCGCAGGAAGACCGCCCATACAGTGTAGCCGTGATCACGCTGAGTGACAAAGCATTTGCCGGAGAACGAGATGACCTAAGCGGTCCGGCAATAGAAAAGATATTAAAAGACAGTGAAGAAAAAGATCATATCAGATTTGACATAAAAGAGACCATTCTTCTGCCGGATGGTGAAGAAGGATTAAAGAAACAGCTGATCCGTCTGGCAGATCAGAGACAGGTTGACCTGATCCTGACAACAGGCGGGACAGGATTTGCCCCAAGAGACATGACGCCGGAGGCCACGATCGCTGTCTGCGACCGGATGGCAAACGGAATTGCAGATGCAATCCGTAATTATTCGATGACGATCACAGACCGTGCAATGTTCAGCCGGGCAGTGTCGGGACTGCGGAAGAAGACACTCATTATCAATCTTCCGGGTAGCCCGAAAGCAGTGACGGAAGCACTGGAGTATATTCTTCCGAAACTTCCTCATGGACTGGATGTCCTGAGAGGAAATGTACAGGAATGTGGCAGGAAATAATCCTATTACAGATACAGTAACTGGTAAATTTATCAGACAAGAGAAAAGGAGAAACGTATTATGAAGAACCAGATGGCAAAAAGGATCGCATCTGTCCTCCTGGCAGGAGTGATGCTAGTTTCACTGGCAGCATGCGGAGAAAATAAAAAGACAGAAGAAAAGAAGACAGATGACAGCAAAAAGAGCAGCAAGAAAGAGACAGAGATCCAGGTATTCATCGCAGCAAGCCTGAACACGGTTATGACAGAGCTTGCAAAAGAGTACAACGAAGATCATCCGGAAGTGAAGATCACATTTAACGCAGACAGCTCCGGAACACTGCTGACACAGATCGAAGAAGGATATGAGTGTGACCTGTTCTT
>OBAH01000739.1_pt1 | contig 23521 bp, 20 predicted proteins | sample 1517491 | NCBI WGS metagenome assembly OBAH01 (sample SAMN04571697, study PRJEB22368) | human gut metagenome | biome: human gut; material: stool | host: Homo sapiens | place: Luxembourg | collected 2012-08-03
CCAAGATGCGCGGTTCCCACGAGAACGGCGACGTGTTCTTCCAGCATCGTGAGGCTTGCAACGCTGTTTACAACGCTCTGCCTGCTGTTGTTGAGAAGTACATGGCCAAGATCAACGCAAAGCTGGGCACCAACTACGATCTGTTCAACTACTACGGCGCAGCCGATGCTGACCGTGTGATCGTGGCTATGGGCTCCATCTGCGACGTTGCTGACGAAGTCATCGACTACCTGAACGCACGCGGCGAGAAGGTCGGTATCATCAAGGTCCGTCTGTATCGTCCCTGGGTCTCTGCTTCCCTGCTGAAGGTCCTGCCCAAGACCGCCAAGAAGGTGGCTGTGCTGGACCGCACCAAGGAGCCCGGCTCTCTGGGCGAGCCCCTGTACCTGGATGTTGCCGCTACCCTGCGTGAGGCTGGCCTGAACGATGTCGTTCTGACCGGCGGCCGTTACGGCCTGGGCAGCAAGGATACCCCGCCGTCCTCCATCTTCGCTCTGTTCAAGGAGCTGGAGAAGGATCAGCCCAAGGAGCGTTTCACTCTGGGTATCACCGACGATGTCACCTTCCTGTCCCTGCCCGAAGTCAAGCCCGCTCCCATCACCGCAGCTGCTGGCACCAAGGAGTGCAAGTTCTGGGGTCTGGGCGGCGACGGTACGGTCGGCGCAAACAAGAACTCCGTCAAGATCATTGGTGACCACACTGATAAGTATGTGCAGGCATACTTCCAGTATGACTCCAAGAAGACCGGCGGCGTGACCATCAGCCATCTGCGTTTCGGCGACAAGCCCATCCGCAGCCCCTACTACATCAACCAGGCTGACTTCGTGGCCTGCCACAACCCCGCTTACATCCACATGGGCATGAAGATGGTCCAGGATGTCAAGCCCGGCGGCGTGTTCATGATCAACTGCCAGTGGTCCGATGAGGAGCTGGGCCAGCACCTGAACGCCGAGGCAAAGAAGTATATCGCTGACAACAACATCCAGCTGTATACCATCAATGCTATCGATAAGGCTATCGAGATCGGCATGGGCAAGCGCACCAACACCATCCTGCAGTCTGCATTCTTCAAGCTGGCTGACGTCATGCCCATCGAGGATGCCGTCAACTTCATGAAGCAGGCAGCTCAGAAGAGCTACGGCAAGAAGGGCCAGGACGTCGTTGAGATGAACTGGAAGGCTATCGATGCAGGCGTTGACGCCATCCACAAGGTGGACGTGCCCGCATCCTGGTCCAACCCCGAGGCTGATCCCGCACCCAAGGCTCTCACCGGCCGTCCGGAACTGGTCAAGCAGATCCGCGACGTCATGGAGCCCATTGCCCGTATGGACGGCGACAGCCTGCCTGTCTCCTCCTTCGTGGCAAATGCAAACGGCGAGTGGGAGCAGGGCGCTTCTGCATACGAGAAGCGCGGCACCGCTGTCAACGTCCCCGAGTGGGATGCTGCAAAGTGCGTTGGCTGTAACCAGTGTGCATTCGTGTGCTCTCATGCTACCATCCGTCCCTTCCAGCTGACCGCTGACGAGCTGGCAGCTGCTCCTGCTCAGACCAAGAGCCGCGACAACAAGCCCGCAAACGAGTACAAGTTTGTGATGGCTGTGTCTCCTCTGGACTGCATGGGCTGCGGCGAGTGCGTCACTGTCTGCCCCACCAAGGCCATCCAGATGGTTCCGCAGGACAGCCAGGCCGACCAGCAGGCAGTCTTCGACTACTGCGTGGCCAACATCTCCAAGAAGCCTTCCAAGTTTGCTGACGATACCGTCATCGGTTCTCAGTTCAACCAGCCGCTGCTGGAGTTCTCTGGCTCCTGCGCAGGCTGTGCCGAGACTTCTTACGCTCGCCTGATCACTCAGCTGTTCGGCGAGAAGATGTACATCTCCAACGCTACCGGCTGCTCCTCTATCTGGGGCGGCACCGCTTCCATCTCTCCGTACACCGTCAACAAGGACAGCGGCCATGGTCCTGCATGGTGCAACTCCCTGTTCGAGGATAACGCAGAGCATGGCCTGGGCCTGTACATCGGCCAGAAGACCATCCGCGAGAACCTGATCAAGGAGATCGCTGAGGTTGCTGGTTCCGACAAGGCTTCTGCAGAGCTGAAGGCTGCTTTCGAGCAGTTCATGGCAACCAAGAACAACACCAAGGCCAACGACGAGCCCGCAAAGGCCCTGATCGCTGAGCTGGAGAAGGCTGCTGCTGCTGGTTGCGAGAAGTCTGCAGAGATCCTCAAGAGCAAGCAGTACATCGCCAAGAAGTCCGTCTGGATCTTCGGCGGCGACGGCTGGGCATACGACATCGGCTTCGGCGGCCTGGATCACGTTCTGGCTTCCGGCGAGGATGTCAACGTCATGGTCTTCGATACTGAGATGTACTCCAACACCGGTGGACAGGCATCCAAGGCTTCCAACATTGGTGAAGTCTGCCAGTTCGCTGCTGCTGGTAAGGAAATCAGCAAAAAGAGCCTGTCCGAGATCGCTATGACCTATGGTTACATCTACGTTGCTCAGATCGCTCTGGGCGCTAACATGAACCAGGCTGTCAAGGCAATCGCTGAGGCTGAGGCTTACCCCGGCCCGTCTCTGATCATCGGCTACGCTCCCTGTGAGCTGCACGGTGTCAAGGGCGGCATGACCAACTGCCAGAACGAGATGAAGAAGGCAGTTGAGGCCGGTTACTGGAACCTGTTCACCTTCAATCCGGCAAACAAGGCTCAGGGCAAGAATCCGTTCACCCTGACCTCCAAGGCCGTGGATAACGAGAAGTATCAGGCACTGCTGGCTAACGAGACCCGTTACAGCCGCCTGACTCGTGCATTCCCCGACCGTGCGAAGGAGCTGTTCGCACGCAACCAGGAAGTTGCAAACGACCGCTACGAGCACCTGACCCGTCTGGTCGAGCTGTACAAGTAAGTTATCTTCTGCATATAACGGGAACTCTTAACAGCGGCCCCTGCCTTTTCCGGAGTGAAAGGCGGCAGCCCCGCGCCGGCGGTTACTGCGCAATGCAGCGGCGCGAACCTGTGAATGATGTCCTGTCCGGCAGAAAAAAGCTGAACGTCCGGCCCAAGACCCGGCAAAACGGTCAACCCTGATTTCACTTCCCGGTGCCGTGTGCTGTTCCGTGCAGCGCACGGCTATGGGATATGAGATACCAAAGCGCCCGCGAGGGTCCTTGAAAGCACACCCCGCGTGTGTCAGGAGCATAAGGTCTGCGTGCAGATACCTTGCTCCGCCTGCTGCATAAGACCTGTTTCGGCAGGCATCTTGCCGCAGTGAAAAACGAATCTCGTTTTTAGCGCCCCGCTCACCCTCCGGTGACCGGGGCGTATTTTTGTGTAAATGAAACTATAAGCCCGGAGTGTCCGCAGACGCTCCGGGCTTATATATTGACGAAATAAAAGTTATTTGTTCGTCACAAATTCAATTTTGACATTCATCCCCATACCAGCGGCAAGGCGCTGCAAGGTGCGCAAAGAAGGGTTTGCATTCCCTCGTTCCAGCTTGCTGATATCGGCCTGTGCAATGCCGGTGCGCTCCGAAAGCTGTTTCTGGGTCAGACCGCTTTCCTTCCGGGCATCGAGCATGGCCTGCGCAATGGTAAGCTCCGGCTGAAGAGCATCCCATTCTGCCTTAAAGGAAGGCCGCTGTAACTGTTCATTCAAATAATTCCGAAAATCACTCATGAGGAGCTCTCCTTTCGATAAAAATAGTCCGCACGATATTTTTGCGCCAGTGCAATTTCCTCCGGCGGCGTTTTCTGCGTCTTTTTGACAAAACCGTTCGTCAATATGATCTGATGCCCTACCACGAAGAAATACAAAATGCGCGTAATGTTGCTGCTTTGTTTGGCACGCAATTCAAAAATGCCGTCTCCCAGTGATTTGGAATAAGGCTCCCGCAGTTGTGTGCCGTTGGTTTCCAATAGAGAGATCGTGCCCAAAAGCTTTGCCAGCATTTTGTCGTCCAGCGTATCCAGAAAATCACGAACCGGGCAACTGCCGTCTGCCTTATAATAAATAAAAATTCACTTCAAAAGCGGACATTTTCAGCATCCTTTCCGGTCGATGACATCCTATTATTATAATATAGGATAAAACAAATATTGTCAAGAAAATTTTTTATCACAAAATCTTCCAGAATTTTCCGCTTCCTTTTTACAGTTTCTTCATAGCTTCTTAACGAAATGAATTGTGAAAGCTGTTATACTTTTGCCATGGGAAGTGGGGCCGCAACCGCTTCCCAGAGTAACATGATTCCTCCTCACACCAAGGCAATATCCAAACAAAGCACCCCTTCCGGTATGCCGCAATGCCGGAAGGGGTGTTTTGTTTTATAAAATTCCTGTAAATCCATGGTTTAGGGTTGACCGTGTTTTTTTGCGGCGCTATAATAAAAAAGAAGATGGAGCAGAACGCCCTGCAGGGGCGCTTCGTGCCCCGAAAACGTGAAATTCTGGAGGTGAACGCAGGACAATGGACCCGGATCATAGTCGAAGTAGACCCACGGATGCGGTGGATCGGACAACAAAAAAGCCTGCGCTCGCCTTCTTTGCTTGTTGAAAGCGGCCTGCACCCCCAGGGTGCTGGTGCCATTTTTCAATAAATAGAGTAAGGCGCAGCTTTGCGTGCGCGGAAATGCGGTTTTTGCGGCATTCCGGCGGCGAAGCGGCGCTGTTTTTGTTTCCCGATCTGCTGCGTCCTCATCAAACCCTGAGGAGGTACGCCCAATGGAAATGAACGATAAGATGCAGAACATGCAGGCTGCGGAAACCGCTGCGGAGCAGACCCTGCCGGTGCAGGAGCTGCCCGCCGATATCCCCGACGAGGTGCGCCAGAAGCTGGCCCAGGACCTGAACGAAGAAGCCACCGAGGACCTCAAGCAGGACATGCGCGAGGCCGAGCGGGAAGAAGCCAACGATGAAGAAGTCAAGGCCAACCCCGAAATGCTTACCAAGAGCCGTCTGCTGAAGCTGCTGATCAAAAAGCAGTACGTCAAGCTGCGCGAAGTGACCGAGGAAGAACAGCCCGCCGACCTGGCCGAACTGCTGGAAGAACTGGATGAGAACAACCGCCTGGTGGTGTTCCGCCTGCTGAAAAAGGAAGTGGCCACCGAGGCCTTTGCCTACATGTCCGACGAAGCCCGCGATGATCTGGTCAACGCCTTCTCGGATGTGGAGCTGGTGGGTGCCATCGAGGAGATGAGCCTGGACGACGCGGCGGACCTGCTGGAAGATATGCCCGCAGGCGTGGTCAAGCGCGTGCTGGAGAAATCCTCCAAGCAGACCCGCGAGAGCCTGAACAAGCTGCTGAACTACCCCGAGAGCTCCGCCGGCAGCCTGATGACCCCCGAGTACGTCCGCCTGCGCAAGGAGATGACCGTATCCCAGGCGTTTGAAGCCATCCGCAAGCAGGGTGAGAACGCCGAGACGGTCTACACCTGCTATGTCGTGGAGCGCAACCGCCTGATGGGCGTTGTGTCCGCCCGCAGCCTGCTGCTGGCCGAGCCCCACACCCCCATCGCCGAGATCATGGACGACAACGTGGTCACCGTGAAGGTCACCGACGACCAGGAGTATGTGGCCCGTGAGATGCAGCGCTACGACTTCACCGCCATGCCCGTTCTGGACAACGAGGGCATGTTCGTGGGTATCATCACCATCGACGATGCAATCGACGTCCTGACCGACGAGAGCACCGAGGATATGCAGAAGATGGCCGCCATTCTGCCGGATGACGACGCCACCACCTACTTTGGCACCAGCGTGTGGACCCACGCAAAGCAGCGTATCCCCTGGCTGCTGATTTTGATGCTTTCCGCCACCTTCACCGGCATGGTCACCACCCACTACGAGGAAGCCTTCGTCAGCCTGCCGCTGCTGGTCTCCTTCATGCCCATGCTGATGGACACCGCCGGCAACTGCGGCAACCAGATCAGCACCCTGATGGTGCGCGGCCTGGCTCTGGGCGAAGTGGAGCCCAGCGACTTCATGCGGGTGCTGGGCAAGGAGCTGCGGGTCTCGGCCATCGTGGGCGCGGTGCTGGGCCTCGTGAACGGCCTGCGCATCTACCTGATGTACACCTTCCTGTTCCCCGGCCAGTACGCCAACGTCATGGGTTACGCCATCGTGGTCAGCGTGTCGCTGTTCTTCAGCGTCATTCTGGCAAAGCTGGTGGGCGGTATGCTGCCCCTTGCCGCCAAAAAGCTGGGTGCCGACCCCGCTATCATGGCTACCCCCTTCATCACCACCATCGTGGACGCCTGCAGCCTGATCCTCTACTTCCAGATCGCACAGCTGGTGTTCCGCAATATGATGTAATTTTGCTTTTATAATTTGGAATTGTCTCCGCTTCGCTCTGACAATATCAGCGGAAGATTATTTTTATAGTTTGTAACTCCGAAACGACTGCGGTCGTTTCGGAGTTACTTTTTCACAAAAAAAGTTGTAAATGTAAACGGCATCTGCCGGCGCTGGCTCCCTGCGGGAGCATCCGCGCGGCAGGCATAAAGATGCAATTTTCAATTACAGCTTTTCTCGTGAAAAAGCAAAGCGGAAAATTCCGCAGGATTTTCCGCTTTGCAAATATAAAATAATAATTCCGCTAAACATGCCCAGAGCGAAGCGGCGGGCATTCTAAATCGTTCACAGTGTATGGTAATACGGGCAGATGTCCTCATAGTGCCCGTCCTTCATGCGGAAGCCGCCCGGGATAGTGCCCAGCTGCACGAAGCCCAGCCGCTCGTACAGGTGCCGCGCGTGGGTGTTGCAGGCCACCACGGCGTTGAACTGCATCACCCGGAAGCCGTGGGCCTTCGCCTGTGCCAGGCAGTCCGAGACCAGCTTTTCCCCGATGTGCAGACCCCGGGCGTCCCGGTGCACGGCGTAGCTGGCGTTAGCGATGTGCCCGCAGCGGCCGATGTTGTTCGGGTGCAGGATGTACAGGCCCAGCACGGTGCCGGTGTCGGCATCCTCGGCCACGGCATCGTAGGTCTGGGCGGCGAAAAACGCCCGGCCGGTGTCCAGCGTCAGCGCGTCCTCCTGCGGGAAGGCCACGCCGTCCTCCACCACCTGGTTCCAGATCTCCACCATGGCGGGCAGGTCTTTTTCGGTATAGGCGCGGATCACGATCTTCATGCCGCAAAATCCCCCATTCTTCTGGTAAATCTTCCAATTTCTGCGGTTCTGATTCTAGCACATCGCACAGAAAAAGGCAAGATTTCCGCCTTTTCCGCGCCCGGGAACGGCGGTGTGGAAAACTGTGCTTTTCCCCGCATTTTCCACAGGCGGGGTTTGCAGCCGCCCCGGTGTTGAAAACTTTGGCCCCGTTCATTCCAGATTGGAGAACCGAAAACGGGAACGCCGCAGCGGACTGTAAAATGAAAAGAAAAAGCTTCGACTTTCTTTTTTATAAAAGGTGAAGCGCCCTCTTTTTCGCCCAAAACATCCCATACACCTTGTCGAAGGATTACGCCGTGTATACAGCGGCTGCATTTGCATTGTGGAAAACCCGGTGGAAAAAGTGGAAAACCGCATGGAAAACTCCCCTTTTTCTTCACAAAAACGGTGGAAAACCCGGTGGAAAAAGTGAAAAGTTCATTCCCGAACGGAAACTCCATACAATTTTCGGTTGTGATTTTGGGCCCAAAAACCCGCATGAATGCTGTGGTTTTGGGCCGGGCGCGGTGCGTTTTCCACGCAGGGTGTGTGCGCTTGAATGCCTTGACCAATCATGATACAATAGCAGCAGAAAACTGTGAGAAAACGGCCGGTCTCCACCGGTCCGATCAATGGAGGCGAATCGCATGAACAACTGGCTGAACAGGCTGGAGCGCAAATACGGCCGCTTTGGCATCCCGAACCTCACCAACATTCTGGTGGGCGGGCAGATTTTGGTCCTTGCCATCGAGCTGTTCGTGAACCGGACGGTGACGGCCTGGCTGGCGCTCAGCCGCTTTTTCCTGCTGCAGGGGCAGGTGTGGCGGGTGGTGAGCTTTGTGTTCATCCCCTTCTCCGGCGGCAGCATCCTCAGCGTGGTGCTGGGCATCTACTTCACCTGGTTCGTGGGTACGGCGCTGGAACGGGAGTGGGGCGACTTCCGCTACACGGTCTACCTGCTTTCCGGGATGCTGGGCACCGTGCTGGCCTGCCTGGTCACCGGCCTGACGGCAAGCACCTACTGCCTGTCGCTTTCGCTGCTGCTGGCCTTTGCCATGCTCTACCCGGAGGTGCAGCTGCTGCTGTTCTTCGTCATCCCCATCCGGGTGAAGTATTTCGGCCTTTTTGCGGCCGTGATGTGGGTGCTGAGCTTTCTGGGCGCGCCGCCGCTGCAGAAGCTGAGCCTGCTGCTCAGCATGGCGAACGTCTGGCTGTTCTTCGGCCCGATGGCCTACCGCAGCATCCGCGCGTGGATTCGCCGCGAACAGTGGAAGCGGAAAAACAGGAGATAAATAAAAGTTTCTGGCTTCGATGAAAGTGCTTCACCGGGCGGAGTTTGTTCTCTTTTGGCACCAAAAGAGAACCAGAAAGGACGGCGGTGCCCGGAGGGCATGAAAGCCCCAGTGGGGCTTTTAAGCCGCAGACCGGTTTGCGAAGCAAATGCCGCGTGTTTAGCGCGGCAAGGGCACGGCGATTTCGATGCGCTGCAGCCGGGCGGGGATTGTTCTCTTTTGGCACCAAAAGAGAACCAGAAAGGACGGCGGTGCCCGGAGGGCATGAAAGCCCCAGTGGGGCTTTTAAGCCGCAGACCGGTTTGCGAAGCAAATGCCGCGTGTTCAGCGCGGCAAGGGCACGGCGATTTCGACGCGCTGGACCCACGAATCAAGGGCTGCTCGCCCTTGATAATCCCAAAGCAGAGGTCGAAGCGGAAAAATGCTAGCCGCTTCGCTAAACGCATTTTTTTCGTTTCTCCGATTTGAAGGCCCCTCAGCCGCTGCGGCGGCAGCTCCCCGCAGGGGAGCGGGAGCGCCCTCTCCGTCACCTTCGGTGACACCTTGTCCCCTTTTTGTCGCAGCGCGACATCTTCCCCCGACCGGGGGAAGTCTTTCAAAGGGAGAGGCAAGAAGCGTTCCCTCCACGGTCTTGGCTCTCCCTTCGGGAGAGCTGGCGCGAAGCGCCTGAGAGGGTTCGTTCTCCCGCAGGCCGCGACAGACGCAAAATAAAAATAATTTTTCCGCTAAATATTGCCCAGAGCGAAGCGGAGGGCATTTTAAATCCGGTTTTTGTGGTTTTAAAATCACAAAACCCCGAAAAACCAGCACAAAAACGCTTGAAAGCGGTTCAAAAAAGATTCTGGATGTGCTATACTAACAAATGAGGTGCCCGTCCGGCAGGGAAAACGGCGGGCATGACTGCGAATGTTCCATGTGGAACAACTCTTTTTCCCGGAAGGAAGAAACGTGCGTGGCAAAAATCATAGCAGTTGCAAACCAGAAAGGCGGCGTTGGTAAGACCACCACCGCCGTCAACCTTTCGTCCTGCGTGGCGGCACTGGGCAAAAAAGTGCTGATCGTCGATCTGGACCCGCAGGGCAACACCACCACCGGTTACGGCATCCCGAAGCGCAGTGTGGAGTACGGCACCTACGAGGTGCTCATCGGCCGGGCGTCGGCGGCGCAGGCCATCCGGCACACCGAGTACCGCACCGATGTCATCGGCTCCAACACCCGTCTGGCCGGTGCCAGCCTGGAAATGATCGACCTGCCCAGCCGCGAAGGCCGTCTGCGCAAGGCACTGGCCGAGGTGCAGAAGGATTATGACTTCATCTTCATCGACTGCCCGCCCAGCCTGGACCTGCTCACCCTGAACGGCCTGACCGCCTGCGACAGTGTGCTCATCCCGGTGCAGTGCGAGTATTACGCGCTGGAAGGTCTTTCGGAGCTCATCAGCACCCTGAAGACCATCCGCAAGAAGTATAACCCCTATCTCGACATCGAGGGCGTGGTGTTCACCATGTTCTCGCTGCGCTACAACCTGACCATTCAGGTGGTGGAACAGGTGCAGAAATACTTCGGGAACAAGGTGTACCAGACCACCATCCCGCGCTCCATCCGCATCTCGGAAGCGCCCAGCTACGGCCAGCCCATCAACTTCTATGAGCCGAAGGGCAAGGGCAGCGAAGCGTACATGGATCTGGCAATCGAGTTCGTCAAGCGCAATCGTCCCCACGAGCCGAAAAAGACCCGTGGCCGCAGTGCGCCCGCCGCAGAGCTGGCGAAAAATGCTCTGGAAGACTAAAGCACAGGGGGAACAGAAATGGCAAGAGGAAAAGGAGGACTCGGGCGGGGGCTGGAAAGTCTGTTTGAAGATGCTTCGCCCATCTTCGAGTCCGACGCAAAGGTGGAGACCCTGCCCCTGCGCGAGATCGAACCGGACCCGGACCAGCCGCGCAAGACCTTCGACCAGCAGGCGCTGGGCGAGCTAGCGGCCAGCATCGCAGAGCACGGCCTGCTGCAGCCCATCGCGGTGCGGCCCCAGCCCCGGGGCGGCTACAGCATCGTGGCCGGCGAGCGCCGGTGGCGTGCCTGCCGCATGGCGGGCCTGAACGAAGTGCCCGTGGTGGTGAAGGATGTCTCGGATGAGCAGGCCATGGAGCTGGCGCTGGTAGAGAACCTGCAGCGCGAAGATCTGGACCCGGTGGAAGAAGCCGCCGGCATCCGGGAGCTGATGACCCGCTGCGGCCTGACCCAGGAGCAGGCAGCCCAGAAGCTGGGCAAGAGCCGCAGCGCACTGGCCAACAGCCTGCGCCTGCTCAATCTGCCGGAAAACGTGCTGGAACTGCTAAAAAGCGGTTTTATCAACATCGGCCATGCCAAGGTGATCCTGGGTCTGCCCACGCCGGAGCTGCAGGAGCAGGCCGCGCAGATCATTGCGGACAACCAGCTGAACGTCCGGCAGGCCGAGGCCCTTTGCAAGAAGCTGGCAAAGCCCGCAAAGGAGCCCAAAGAGCCCGAGCCCCGCGGCACCCTGCCGGTGGAGGTGGAAGAAAGCCTCAAGCAGGCGCTGGGCAGCGAAGTGAACGTGGCCTACCACGGCGGCAAAGGCAAGCTGACTGTCCACTTCTACTCGGATGAACAGCTGCGGGCCTTCGCCAACCTGCTGGGACAGTACCAGACCGAAGAATAAAGCGATCCAAGGCGGGCGACCGCCTTTGAACGGCACAGGGGAGACCGCTTCTCTGTGCGAACCGAAATAGAGCAAGGAGAGTCAATCATGCTTGATATCAAATTTGTCCGCGAGAACCCGGACGCTGTCAAGGAAAACATCAAGAAGAAATTTCAGGATGCGAAGCTCCCACTGGTGGACGAGGTCATCGAGAAGGATGCCAAGTACCGCGCATGCCTGAAAGAAGTGGAGTCCCTCAAGGCTGCACGCAACAAGCTGAGCAAGGCCAACGGCCCGCTGTTCGGCCAGCTGAAGAAGTGCGACGACGAGGCCAAGAAGGCAGAGCTGCAGGCCCAGATCGACGCCAACAACGCCGCCGTCAAGGCCGACGCCGACAAGATGGCCGAGCTGGAGAAGGAAGAAGAAGCTCTGGCTGCCCGCATTCAGGAGATCATGTACACCATCCCCCAGATGATCGACCCCAGCGTGCCCATCGGCCCGGACGACACCTATAACGTGGAAGCACAGCGCTTCGGCGAGCCGGTCGTGCCCGATTTCCCCATCCCGTACCACACCGAGATCATGGAGAGCTTTGACGGCATCGACATGGACGCTGCAGGCCGCGTGGCCGGCAACGGCTTCTACTACCTGCTGGGCAACATCGCCCGCCTGCACGAAGCAGTGCTGGCCTACGCCCGCGACTTTATGATCAACAAGGGCTTCACCTACGTGATCCCGCCCTTCATGATGCACGGCGACGTGGTGAAGGGCGTTATGTCCTTCCCCGAGATGGACGCCATGATGTATAAGATCGAGGGGGAAGACCTGTACCTGATCGGCACCAGTGAGCACACCATGATCGGCCGCTTTATCGACCAGACTCTGGACGAGGCCACCCTGCCTCTGACCCTGACCTCCTACAGCCCCTGCTTCCGCAAGGAGAAGGGTGCCCACGGCATCGAGGAGCGCGGCATCTACCGCATCCACCAGTTCGAGAAGCAGGAGATGATCGTGGTCTGCCGCCCCGAGGAGAGCGCCGACTGGTACGAGAAGCTGTGGAAGAACTCCGTCGAGCTGTTCCGCAGCATGGAGATCCCCGTGCGCCAGCTGAACTGCTGCTCCGGCGACCTGGCCGACCTGAAGGTCAAGAGCTGCGATATTGAGGCCTGGAGCCCCCGCCAGCAGAAGTACTTCGAGGTCTGCTCCTGCTCCAATCTGGGCGATGCACAGGCACGCCGCCTGCACATCCGCGTGAAGGGCAAGGACGGCAAGACCTATCTGGCCCACACCCTGAACAACACCTGCGTGGCACCTCCGCGTATGCTGATCGCCTTCCTGGAGAACCATCTGCAGGCCGACGGCACCGTCACCATCCCCGAAGTGCTGCAGCCGTATATGGGCGGCCTGAAGGTCATGGTGCCCACCCACAAGAAGGGCTGAGAAACACCAGACTTTTCCACAAAGGCTGAATAACTGGTTGAAAATCCCGCTTTCTGTGTGCGCAGAGAGCGGGATTTTTTCGTAGATGCGTTTGTATTTTGGCCGAGCTGAAAAAATGCGAATTTTTTAAAAATATGTGTTGACAAAAGGGGTATCTGTGGGTATAATAATAAAGCACCGTTCAAGTGCGGCAATAATATGTGGCGGTATAGCTCAGTTGGCTAGAGCATTCGGTTCATACCCGAAGTGTCACCGGTTCAAATCCAGTTACCGCTACCACTTTTACAGAGTTTCGCTAAGGTTATGGGGGACGGTCGTCCGCAGTAGTGGACGATGAAAGTCGGAGGTTTTAGCGAAGCTCTGTATTTCTAAGGCCCGTTGGTCAAGCGGTTAAGACACGGCCCTTTCACGGCTGTAACATGGGTTCGATTCCCGTACGGGTCATAAAAATGCCTTTGTGCTTTTGCACAAAGGCGTTTTTTAATTTGACCCGTACGGGAATCTTCTTATATTTATTTTTTCACCTGTCTGGAACCTTCCAGACAGTTTTTTTTTTATTCCTTGGGGACGGTAACGCCGGTCTTTTCTGCGGAAGAAGCGGCAACAGGCTTTCTCCCGATACAGCTGCTGCTTAGAATGGGAGGATGTCAATGGAAGTATTTTTGCAAGCACTGGTCAACGGGATCCTGCTGGGCGGTTTCTACTCCCTGATGGGTATGGGACAGAACATCATCTTTGGCGTTATGAACATTGTCAACTTCTGCCACGGCGAAATGCTGATGGTGGGCATGTACATTACCTATGTTCTGTATACCTACTTTGGTGTGGACCCCTACGTAGCGCTTCCCATCGTTGCGGTGCTCATGTTCGGTCTGGGTTCGATCCCCGGCGCATTCTTCGCCGGCATTTTCCTGGGCCTGCTGGAGCAGATGAGCGCGCTGTTCATCAGCCCGTCCTACAGTGATATGATCGTGTTCGTCACCATCATCATCATTCTGGTCGTGCGTCAGGTCATGATTCTGAGGAGGCGATAAGATGGATACCAGAAAAGCAGTCAAAACCTATCACCGCTATCTCCACCCTGAACCGTCTGACCGACGAGGACCACAAGGACTACGACTACTTCTTCCGTCTGTGCCCGCTGAACTCCGTCTACGTCGAAGATATGCTGAAGTATCTGCAGGACTCCAAGGAGCAGACCGGCAACGAGATCAAGAAGGTTGCCATCTTCACCGATAAGGCCGCTATCGGCCAGGAGCTGATCCGCTGCGTCAACCTGTTTGCATCCGACTACGGTCTGGATGTTGTGGCTGAAGTGGACTACAGCTCCAACGCCACCGACCTGTCCTCTCAGGTGCTGGCCCTGAAGCAGGCTGACCCCGACGCCATCCTGTGCGACTCCTACATCGGCGACGCAACCCTGTTCGTCCAGACCCTGAAGGAGCAGAACTACAAGCCCAAGATGATCGTTGCAAAGGCAAACGGCTTCACCGATCCTTCCTTCATCCCGAACCTGGGCGCATCCGCAAACGGCGTGGCTTCTGTTGTCGAGTTCAACCCCGACCTGACCAACGGTGTCGAGATCAACGAGGACTTCAAGAAGGTCTACAACGTCAACATGAACGGCCACTCTGCTGAGTCCTACACCGTTGTGTGGCTGTTCAAGACTGCCATCGAGAAGGCTGGCTCCACCGACGGCGCAGCGATCCGCGATGCTCTGGCAGGCCTGTCCATCGACGGCGCATTCGAGGGCGGCCGCAAGATCGTCCTGCCGTACTCCAAGATCGAGTTCACCCCCGAGTACGAGATCGGCGGCGTGAAGCACTACCGCGACAACACCTACGCTTCTGTTGCTATCGCACAGGTGCAGGATCAGGAGTGGAAGACCGTGTGGCCTTTCGAGTTCGCATCCTCCAAGATCCAGGAAGTCACTCTGGGCTAAGCCGGGAGAACACCAAAGAACACAAAAGGGAGCTGTCCTTCGGGACAGCTCCCTTTTTGTGTCTTCAGTTGTTTTTGATATACGTAAAAATATCCTCCGGCACGGCGGCCAGAGCGTCGGCCCCGGCGGCGGTCAGCTCTGCGCGGCCCCGGAAGCCCCACAGGGCCCCCATGGCGGGCAGGCGGGCGTTGTGACCGGTGAGAATATCCACGTCGCTGTCGCCCACGAACAGGGTCGCGGCGCGGTCGGCACCGATCTCGTCCATCAGCGCATACAGCCCGGCCGGGTCCGGCTTGGTGGGTACACCCGGGCGGCTGCCGCGCACGGCGGCAAAGCGTCCGGTGCCAAAGTAATGCGCGATGATCTTCCCGCACAGCGGGTCCGCCTTGTTGGAGAACACCGCACACTGGACGCCCGCCGCTTGCAGCTCGTCCAGCAGCTCCGGGATGCCGGGATAGGGGGCCGTCTTGTCCTCCTTGTGGGCATCGTACCGGGCGGTGAATTCAGCCAGCGTGGCCGCCAGCTGTTCCGGGGTACGCGCATTTTCCGGGGAAAAGCGTTCCACCAGCTTCGGGATGCCGTTGCCCACCATGTGCTTGAACTGCTCCACCGTAAAGGTGGGCCAGCCGTGCTGTTCACACACCCAGTTTCCCGCATCGGCAAGGTCGTCGATGGTGTTCAGAAGGGTGCCGTCCAGATCGAATAATACAGTTTTTATCACAGAAAAAGACTCCTTAAAGATCCATAAATGAGATGTCCTCGCACCGTACGCTGCGCACCTTCCGGCGGATGCCGCCCGGGAAGGTGAGGGTCAGGTTCGTGCGGCGCACCGCCGCCGCCCAGGGCGACTGCAGGGCCGTCAGGGCGGGCGTCGGGCAGAAGACACAGATGTTGTGCAGATGGAAGCCGTGCTGGATGCGCAGAAGGATGCGCCCGTCCTTCTGCCACACGCCCTCGCGGCGGTAGCCCGCCCATGCGCCCAGCAGGAACACGCCGGCAATGCCGGTCAGCACCAGCAGCGGCACGGTGAGCCCGGGCAGGGTGTAGCGGGACACTGCCGTCAGCAGTAAAAACAGCCCGCAGGGGATGCCCGCCGGCAGAAAGAACAGCTTGCTGCGGTTATGAGCATTCACCGGCTCATCCGGCGGCAGGGCAAAGCCGGGCAAAAGCTCCTGCAAAAACGGCCCGTCCTCCCGCCAGACCAGCAGCGGCACTTCCGGCTGGCAGCGGCTGGCCGTGACGTATACGGGGCTGTAGTGCAGCGCCCAGGTGGCCGGGGAGCGGCGCACATCGGCAAAGCTCAGATGCCGGAGCCGGATGCGCAGCTCGTACCGGCGCACAAGGCCGCCCCGGCTGCCCAGCTGGGTGTCGGTGCGCCACACGGTGTAGTGGGCCGCCTGCGCGGCGCTGCGGGCCAGACTGGCGCAGAACAGCACTCCGCCCAGCACCAGCAGCCAGGCCGTGCCCATGGGCAGCCAGCGCGCAGCCCATGCTGCCAGCCGGTTCAGGTGGGCGAAGGCGGCGGTCTGGGCGTCCGGTGCGTAGGGTTCGCTCTGGCGCAGGGCCAGCACCAGCAGCGCCATAGTAGAAAGGCTGTTGGCACCCAGCACCGCAAAGGCCAGCTTTTCGCCGCCGTGGGGCGTGTGGGCCACCGCGTCCTCCACCGGCATCATCCGGTCGGCCAGCCACTGGGCGTCCTTCCGGGTCAGCATCAAAGTCAAGGTGCGCTTTTGCCCGGCGGGATACAGCACCACCTTGCTGGCATCGGCCAGCCGGTAGAGCAGCGGCCGCTCAATGGTCAGCGCTGCCAGCTGGCCGGCCCGCAGGCTGCGGTCCAGCCGCACACCTAGCCGCCAGCGGATGGTCAACGTTCCCTGTGCATCCACCTGCCAGCGGCTGGCGTGGAGCGCGGCGGCGCTCACCAGTGCCAGTACGGTGAACAGCACTGCGTCCTGCACAAGGGCGGTCCACAGGGCCTGCCAGTTGCGTTCGAACAGCACCTGCACCAGCGGGATGAGGTACAGCAGGATGGTCTTGCGCAGAACATGCAGCACGGCAAAGGGGTGAAAGCCCCGTTCGGCGGTGGTCATGGTGCATCCTCCGTCAGGGCGGCGGCCAGCGCCTGTGCCTGCCGGGCCGGGACGCCGGGCAGGATGAGCTGTGCGCCCGGGCAGCGCACCACCAGCACGCTGCAGCCCGCCAGCCACAGCAGCGGGGTGCGCAGCGCAAACAGGCCGGTGACGGCCTGCCGGGGCAGCTGACGCGCCGCGGGGACGGCAACACCGGCCTGCATCACGAGGTCCTTGGGGGTGAGCCATGCCGCAAAGCTGCAGCTGCGCACCCACACTTCAAACACCAGCGCCGTCCACACCGCGCAGAACACGCACCCGGCGGCGATGCTCTGCCAGAACACGAAAGGCGCGCAGACAAGGCCTGGCACACCGGCCCAGACGCAGAGCACGGCCCGGCCCCGGGGCGGGATGACCAGCGCGGTGCGCAGCAGTTCCCGCTCGGTCATTTGCCGGAAAGCCCCCATGCATCCATCAGCAGATGCAGGGTGTCATCCTGCGTCAGGCAGAGGATGCGGTCCCACGGCAGTAAGGTAGTATTGCCGTGGGGGATGATGAACTCCGCATCGCGGGTGATGCACACCAGAATGGCATTGCCCGGCATGGGGATATCCTTGACGGCCTGCCCTGCAAACTGGAAGTTCTCCGGCAGCAGGATCTCGTTCAGGCTGGCGGTGCCGCCGCCCAGAGACAGCAGCTGGCGGATGGTGTCGGTCTCGATCTCCCGCTCCAGAATATGACTCAGGTTGTCGGTGCCGCACACCACGGTGTCCACCCCCAGCGTGTGCAGCAGCTCGCGGTTTTTGGGGTTGGAAGCCCGTGCCACGGTGCGGTCCACGCCAAACTCCCGCTTGGCGATCTGGCAGGCCACCAGATTGTCCTCGTCCGCTCCGGTCACCGCCACAAAGGCGTCGCAGCTGGCAACGTCGGCAGTGCGCATGGTGTCAAAGCTGACGGCGTCCCCGCAGATCACCGGGATGTCCAGCGAGTCCGCCAGCGTGCGGCAGAGCATCTCCTGCGGCTCAATGATGGTCACTTTGTGGCGGTGGGCCAGAAGGCTCTGGGCCAGATACATGCCCACTTTGCCGCCGCCCGCAATACAAACTTTCATATCATTACCTCATTCTACAGAGTGGAATGGAAAAACTGCCCTGTTTTCACTTTGCCAGCGCACGGAACACCGACTGCTCGGTGAGCACGGTGGGGCAGATGGTCTCGATTTCATAGGCTTTGTGGTACAGCACCTGCAGATGGGGGTCGGAGACCCGGCAGATGACCTTTTCCTTCCGGAAGATACTGCGGGCGATCTGCGCCGCCATCAGGTTCACCGTGTCGTCCTCGCTGACGGCAGCCACGGCGTCGCAGTTCTCCACGCCGGCCCGGCGCAGCACGTCCGGGTCGGTGGGGTCGCCCACCAGCGCCGTGCCGCCAAAGCGGTAATCGTCAAAGGCATCCAGCCGCTTGAGCTGCTCGGGGTCCTTTTCCACCAGCGAGATGTCGTGGCCGATGTGCTCCAGATCGCGGATGAGGGATGCGCCGACCTGATCGCAGCCGATAACCAGAATGTTCATGAAAGCTCACCTCATTGTAAAAAATGATAAACCGGGTTTAAACTCTGTTTTACGTTTCGCGTAAAATAAGGGGTGAAGGGTCTTTGCCATCAGTATAACACATTTCACGGCCCAGTTACAGCCTGCGGGGCAGAAAGCTTTCCGCCGCAAAATTTTCGCATTCTGCGTGCGAACCGCCGCATAGTATGGTATACTGGAAAAAACATGTGATCACGCGCACTGCGCGATGGGAGGGGTACTTACGTTTTTTGAGATCATCAAAGCGATCCTGATGGGCATCGTGGAGGGCATCACCGAATGGCTGCCCATTTCTTCCACCGGCCATATGATTTTGCTGGAGCAGGTGGTCAAGTTCCACGCCAGCGAGGAGTTCATGTCCATGTTCCGCGTGGTCATCCAGCTGGGTGCCATCATGGCCGTGGTGGTGCTGTTCTGGGGCAAGCTGTGGCCCTTTGGCCTGAAGCAGGGCCGGGTCATCTCCAAGCCCAGCGTCTGGAACCTGTGGTTCAAGGTGGTGGCCGCCACCATCCCGGTGCTGATCATCAGCCCGCTGGACAACTGGATGGAAGATCATTTTTATAATTACATCACCGTGGCCGCCATGCTCATCCTCTACGGCGTGCTGTTCTTTGTGGTGGAGAACCGCCGCGCCGCGCCCAAGGTGACAAGGCTGGACCAGATCACCTACCGCGATGCCTTCATCATCGGCCTGTGGCAGTGTCTGGCCATCATCCCCGGCACATCCCGCTCCGGTGCCACCATCGTGGGCGGCCTGCTGCTGGGCCTGTCCCGTGCCTGCGTGGCCGAGTTCACCTTCTATCTGGCCATCCCGGTCATGGCGGGTGCTTCGCTGCTCAAGGTGGTCAAGTTCGTACTGGGCGGTTCGGTCATGACCGGCACCGAGATCGCCGTGCTGGTGGTGGGCTGCGTGGTGGCCTTCGGCGTGAGCCTTGCGGTCATCCGCTTCCTGATGGATTACGTCAAGCGCCACGACTTCAAGTTCTTCGGTGCCTACCGCATCGTGCTGGGCATCATCGTGCTGGCAGTGGCGGCTGCGACGGCAATCTTCTGATTTAGCACGCTCCCGCAGGGAGCCGGCGCTGCAAGATGCCGCTGCCCGCCACGACTCTTTCCCGTGAAAATTGAAAGCCGGAAATCCGCAGATTTCCGGCTTTCTTTCGTTAGGAAATGATAGTTCCGCTAAATATGGCCAGAGCATCAGCGGAGGCCATTTTGATCGTGGGACGCAGAGGGTGTGCCCGCCGCCCTTTACGACAGCACTTTTTCTTTGCAAAAAGATGTGCTATACTACAAAATAAGAGAGTATGCGGCAGCGTGCCGCGCAAACAAAATGGAGGAAACTGCTATGGAAGCATCCAAGGTCTATTATACAGATTTCCGCTGTCCCGTGGGCACCAGCCTGCTGGACAAGCTGCGCCGCCTGTGCATTGCTGCCGGGATCAAGGATATTGATATGGATGGCAAGTTCGTTGCCATCAAGATGCACTTTGGCGAGCTGGGCAATCTGGCATTCCTGCGCCCCAACTACGCCAAGGTGGTGGCTGACCTGTGCAAGGAGCAGGGCGGTCTGCCGTTTCTGACCGACTGCAACACCCTGTATCCGGGCAGCCGCAAGAACGCACTGGAGCACCTCACCTGTGCCCAGCTGAACGGCTTCTGGCCCATGACCACCGGCTGTCAGGTCATCATTGCGGACGGTCTGCGCGGCACCGACGAGGTGGAAGTGCCGGTGCCGAACGGCGAATACTGCAAGACGGCAAAGATCGGCCGCGCCATCATGGATGCGGATATCTTTATCAGCCTGACCCATTTCAAGGGCCACGAATCCACCGGCTTCGGCGGTACTCTCAAGAACATCGGCATGGGCTGCGGCTCCCGCGCAGGCAAGATGATACAGCACGCCGCCGGACACCCGGAGGTGCAGCAGAGCCTGTGCCGTGGCTGCCACCGCTGCGCGAAGGAGTGCGGCTCCGATGCCATTACCTACGATGCAAACAACAAGGCCGTCATTGACCAGACCAAGTGCAAGGGCTGCGGCCGCTGCATCGGTGCGTGCAGCTTTGACGCCATCTATTCTCCCAACGAGTGTGCCAATGAGCTGCTGGACCGCAAAATGGCAGAGTATGCCGCAGCCGTCTGCCATGACCGTCCCTGCTTCCATATTTCTCTGGTGCAGGACATCAGCCCCAACTGCGACTGCCACTGCGAGAACGATGCTCCCATCCTGCCGGATATCGGCATCTTTGCATCCTTTGATCCGGTGGCGCTGGATCAGGCCTGCGCCGATGCCTGCCTGAATGCACAGCCGCTGCCGAACAGCCAGCTGGGCCAGAACCTTGCAAAGCCCGGCTGGAACTGCCACCACGACAACTTCAAGGATTCCAACCCCAATATCGAGTGGAAGGCCACGCTGGAGCAGGCCGAAAAGGTGGGCATGGGCACCCGCCGGTATGTGCTGAAAAAGGTGTAAAACAAAAAAGGCGCTGACCAGTCGGTCAGCGCCTTTTGCTTGGCAAAACGAATTATGCTTCGCCGTTGGCTTCGGGTACGCAGTCGTCCAGCACGCTCTGCAGGGCCTGCCAGTTTTTCAGGGTGCAGCCGGGCAGGGTGCTGGCATCCAGACCGGCGTCCTCAATGCGGCCGCTCATGCTCTCTTTATCGCTCAGCAGGGCCAGCGCATCCGGCTCGATCATGGTCCAGGCCTCGGCAAAGCTCTCCTGCTCGTCGGCGTCCAGGCCGTCATACCATTCATAGAAGGCGTCCTGGATGGCTTCCGGCGTGCGGGAGGAAAGCCGTGCTTCCTCGGCCCACTGCAGCAGGGAAGCCGCCGCGATGACCGATTTCAGCGAGCAACCGGACACGCCCGGCCCCCAGCCCAGGCAGGGCGCAAAGGCAGCGGATGTGCCGGTGATGGAGAAGATGGAGTTTTCGTCAAAGTCGCCGGGGTTCAGGCCGGACGTGTTGGCCTGCACGGTGGAGTCCGGCAAAGCCTCGCCGGAAGCTGCCGCGCTGCTGGACGCAGTGGCCGAACTGGAAGGCTCTGAGCCGGAGCTGGCGGCAGAGCCGCCGCAGCCGACGAGGGCGCTGCAGGCGATGGCCGCGCACAGCACCAGCGAAAGGATGCGTGTATATTTCAATTTCATAGCGGTGTCCTCCTTGAAGAACTGCGGCCGGAAAGCGGCGGCAGCGTCTCAAAACGATACACCCTAAGTATACGTTCTGCACCGGCGGTTGTCAATCAGCGCGGGAGGGACGAATTTCAACCCGTCGCAGCGGCTTTGCCGAAAGAAGAAAGCGCTTTTTGTGCAGTTTGCGGCCTTGACATTTTTCGCGGTTGGCGGTTGACTACAGATAGGTCCCCCGTCTGCCGCACGGGCCGGAAAAGCCGGAGAGACCGGGAAGGAGAGACGCAGCGTATGAAAAACAGGCTCACTCAGGCGCTGGAGCGCTTTTCCAAGGCGATGCTGGCCCCGCTTTCCTATCTTTCGGCGGCGGGGCTGCTGCTGGTGGCGGGTGCCCTGCTCACCAGCACATCGCTGGCCGGGGTGCTGCCGTTTCTCCGCTGGCCGCCGGTGCAGCTGCTGGGCCAGCTCATCTACAAATGCCTGACGGCGGTCATCTCGAACCTCAGCGTGCTGTTCTGCGTCGGCATTGCGGCGGCGCTGGCTAAGCAGGAAAAGCACCAGGCCGGGCTCATCGCCCTGATGTGCTATCTGATCTACCTCATGGCGGGCAACGTCACCCTGACCGCGCTGGGGCAGCTGGCCCAGCCGGACGCCCTCACCGGACTGTACAGTTCGGGCCAGACCACCGTGCTGGGCATCCAGACCGTGGACACCGGCGTGTTCGGCGGCATTTTGCTGGGCCTTGCGGTGGGCGGCATCTTCAACCGCACCTGCGATGTCACCCACAAAGGCATCCTGCCCGGCATCTTTTCCGGCACGCGCTGGTCCTTCACCTGTGTGGCGGCGCTGGCGGCAGCCCTGGGCTTTGGGGCCTGCTTCGTCTGGCCGCCGGTGCAGCAGGGCATCACGGCCCTTACCGGCTTCATCGCGTCCTCCGGCAATGTGGGGCTGTTCCTCTACGGCTTTCTGGAGCGGCTGCTCATCCCCACGGGATTGCACCACTTGGTGTACATGCCGTTCCAGTTCTCACGATTGGGCGGGCAGCTGGCGGCGGACGGCGTCACCTACGTCGGGGCCTATGTGGTCATGATGACTGAATATAACCTCGGCCTGCCCTTCTCGGAGGGCATCGTCTGGATGTACACCGGCTTCACCAAGACCTTCGGCTACTTTGGCATCACGGCGGCGTTCATCTTCTGCGCCCGGCGGGAGAACCGCAAAAAGACCGCTGCCCAGCTGCTGCCGCTGGCCTTCACGGCGTCGCTGGCGTCCATCACCGAACCGCTGGATTTCCTGTTCTGCTTCTCGGCACCGGTGCTCTGGCTGGCCCATGCGGTCATCTCGGGCATCTTCATCGTGCTGCTGCACCTGTGCCACGTTACGGCCTTCACTTCGAACCTGTTGGGTTCGCTGCTGATGAACCTTTCGGCCGGCACGGCCCGGACGAACTACCCGGTGCTGTACCTGCTGGGCCTTGCGGAGATCGCGGTCTATTTCGTGGTGTTCACGGCCCTCATCCGCTGGCTGGACCTGCCCACCCCGGGACGCCGCCCGGAGGAGCCCGCCCGGCCGGAAGCGCCGCTGACTGCAGCAGACATCGAAAAGCTTATTGTCGCCCTCGGCGGGCGGGGGAACATCCGCACGGTGGACAACTGCTTCACCCGCCTGCGCATTACGGTGCAGGAAGCGGCCTTTGTGGACGCGCAGGCTCTGCATGGGCTGCCCTGCAGCGGGGTGGTGCTGAACGGCTGCGAGGTGCAGCTGGTCTACGGCCTGCAGGCCGCGCAGGTCCGGCAGGCGGTGGAGGAGCAGCTGGGGAGAGTGGTTTGCTGAGAGGATTGTTCTCTTTTGGCACCAAAAGAGAACCAGAAAGGACGGCGGTGCCCGGAAGGCATGAAAGCCCCAGTGGGGCTTTTAAGCTGCAGACCGGTTTGCGAAGCAAATGCCGTGTGTTCAGCGCGGCAAGGGCACGGCGATTTCGACGCGCTGCAGCCGGGCGGGGATTGTTCTCTTTTGACACCAAAAGAGAACCAGAAAAGTGCCAGCGATTTCGACGCGCTGGACCCACGAGAAAGGGGCTGCTCGCCCCTTTCAACCCCAAAGAGGATGGGCTCCATACAAAAAAGCTAGCCGCTTCGCTCAGACGGGTTGCGGTGCCCAGCGTCCACTTCGTGCCTTGAGCGGCACTCGTGTCCTGCTGACCGCTGCCCCAACAGCTCCTCCCTGTATCCGCCGCTGGCGGCGGTCGTCGCCGTT
>OBAH01000751.1_pt1 | contig 23257 bp, 19 predicted proteins | sample 1517491 | NCBI WGS metagenome assembly OBAH01 (sample SAMN04571697, study PRJEB22368) | human gut metagenome | biome: human gut; material: stool | host: Homo sapiens | place: Luxembourg | collected 2012-08-03
TTGTAAATACTAGGGTTGCGACTGTTTTTATCTTAACAAAGTGTCAAAGATGGGATTTTACCATAAGAACCTTCTGTTTGGAAGAATCACTCATCACCTCTGCCATGCCGCTGCTGCCGATTGCCACAAGCGTTCCGCCGTTCACATACGCAGACGACCGGTCGCCGTAATCGATCGCACTGTTTCCGTTATCAGACGGACCGTCAATGTAGATCTCACCGCCGTTGATCGTCAGATCGCCGTTGGAATCCACGCCGTCGCCGCCTGCCAGAATATGGATATATCCACCGTTTAATTCCATTTTCTCGCCTGCTGTATTGATACCGTCATCACTTGCAGTGATATCAATCGTTCCATCGTTGATCGTCACCGTCAGGCCTTCCAGACCTTCATAACTCTCTGTCACGGTGATCGTACCACCATTTACTATCAGTGCATCATCTGCATGCACACCATCATCGCCTGTCGCAAGCGTGTATGTTCCATCTGCGATCGTAATATTTGCGTTGCTGTGGATGGAATCATCTGCGGAATCAATCTGGTAAGTGCCTCCATTTAAGTACATGCCGCCACCTGCCTTGATTCCTTTTGTGCTGGTGCCGCTCTCGTCAGTTGTGGTATCCTGTGGCATATTTTCTCCGTCCGGCTTTTCCCCCATCTGTGGCATGCTTTCTCCGTCCAGTTTCTCGCCGTTTTGTGGCATTCCGCCACCCGGTCCACCCGGCACATCTGACTCATGCGTTTTCAGACTGTTTGCAGCGCCGCCCCCGGCTGTGATGTCAAATGTTCCATCCTCGATCTGCACGATATTGGAAGCGTCCATGCCATCGCCATCACTTGTGATCGTAAAATCACCATCTGCAATATAAATATAGCCCTTTTCTTCATCATCTGCATTTTCCGCATGAATGCCATCTTTTTCTGCGGTTAAAATAAAGGTTCCATCTGCGATACGCACACTGTCTTTTCCCGATAATGCGTGCCCTGCTGCTGTGATATCGTATGTACCACCTGTGATCTTCAGATCATCTTTGGATACAATTCCATGTCCTTCTGCTGATACGATCGTCAGACTTCCAGTACCGTTTAACGTAAGGTCTGATTTTGAAAAAATCACGGCATCAATGTTGTTGTCGTCAATCGCAACATACTCATCCGTATTGCGAAGCGTATTCTGCGATCCTTCTGCAAGCGTTACAAATACTTTCTCTGCGCTTTTTACATACACTGCTGCACTTGAAGCACAGGTAATGTCCACATTATCAAATACGATCTGCACTTTCGCATTATCTGCATCCACCACAATCTGTCCTTCCGACAGTGTTCCGGAAAAAATATATGTCCCTTCTGCCGTGATCGTCACCATCTGTCCTTTGATTACAACGCCATCCGTTTCCCCTGTGATACCATCATCGGAAAGTGTGACATAAACTGCCCCACTCTCCTCATAGGTTCCTGCCAGATCCCGCTCAGTAAACATATCTGCACTTGAAAAAGTTCCTGCTTCACTCTGTGCAGATGTTTCTTCTGCATTTGTTTCTGTTTCCGAGGAAACAACATTGCCAGTACTGCTCTTTGTCCCTGTACAGCCTGCCACTGCCGTCATGGATAATGCCGTAGCACAAAACAATGCCAGCAGTTTTTTTCTTCTATAACTCATTGACATTTGCCTCCTGTCTCATCATACTGATTTCCAGATTTCCGTTTCTGCATCTCAATTCATCGAGAAATGTTTTCTCTTCCGCATTGTCTTTTAACGTCACATGATAGGTAAGTTTGTAAAGACTTCCCATATTGGAGGTTTTCACAGCGACTACTTCACAGGATGATAAATATTTTTCAAAAAGATCATCAAATGCTGCTCCGTAATTTAAATCCTCCGGGATTGTGATACGAAGTGTTTTTTCTCTTACTTCTGCTTTTTTACACCGAATCCGGTCACATTTAACACAAACATCACGGCTCCCATAATGAGTGAAAACAATACTGCAAATCCAAGATACCCCATCCCTGCGATCAGTCCTGCCGCCATTGCAAGAAAAATGGTTCCGATCTCTTTTGCAGTTCCCGGCACAGAACGGAAACGTACAAGCGAAAATACTCCTGCCACAGCCACTCCGGCACCTACATTTCCGTTTACCATCATGATAACAATGCAAACGATTGCCGGAAGCATTGCGAGTGTCACTGCAAAGCTTGTCGTATAGCGGTTTTTATAAGTGTAAACCCATGTGATGAATGCCCCGATCAGCAGTGACACCACAATACAGAGCAAAAAATCCGGCACGGAAATCACCGCCGCACCTGCTGTATCAAAAATTCCTGTAAATAAATTGTTTAACATATTAATTTCTCCATTTCTTTTTTAACATTTTATTGCCTGCTGCACAACCTCATCTCCGGTAAACACAAAGAAATTTTCCGGTGGACAGCTTCTTCTCTGCTCTCTCGCATAAATCGTGCGGTAGGCGGTCGCATATTTGGAAAATGACGTTTTGTAAATCTGATTTTCTGTCAGAAAATGAACCATCCAGAGCGGTATTGCGCCCGCCGTTTTCACTTCCATAAGCACTTTATTTTTATCTAAAATTGCTTCTCCGTAAATTCCTTTACAAAGAGAAAGGTCGTAATTTCTCCAGAGAATGTTCTGATCAAACGTGATCCGGAACTCGTGATCGTCCTTCGCATAAAAAGCTTCTCTCTCATAGGAAAGCATCACTGCCGGAGCCAGCTTTTTATAATTTTTCAGACAGTAATCGATTTCTCTGGTGATCTGTGTGTCTTTTACTTTTTCATGAAAAAGCAGGTAACGTTCTGCCTCGTCCTCCGTCATTGCAATTCTTCTTTTGTATACAACAGACTCATACTTCTTTTTCAGTTCCACAAAAACGGTCGTGTCCTTGTCTGCCGTGCCGTAACTTCTCAATCTCAGTTTTTCTTTATAAACCGGGTGTTCCATTGATCTTTGGATCAGCAGATAATCCGGTGTATCAAAGTAGAGACTGCATATTGTACTCACTCCATGCTCGTCTGCGGTCATGTACTGTTTCATTTGATTTTTTAACAGTTCCGCCTGCGTGATATCCAACATATATTTGATCTCACACCTTTTAAATATCATCTGATCTGCCATAAGTGTCTCCTTTCCTTTGCACATATCTTATCAGGCGAACCTTAAATGAACTTAAAAAAAAGAAACCATCCTTTAAAAAATGGTTTCTTTGTCATGTTTCCTTATGTTTTTCTGTTATCTGGATTCGGACTGCACACGGTTGGTTAATTTCGGAAATTTGGCATTATCTATCTCTTTTTTTATTATATAGAACCCCTCAAGATTCTTCAAGACTGTTTGCATGGATTTTATATCGTGGATGCAATGATCTGCATGTCACCCTGCAATTCCACGGTTCCGAAGCCATTTGGAAGAATGAAATGATCTCCTTTTTTCAGCGGCTGGCCGTTGACGATTCCATTGCCTTCCGTAACTGTCATATTCATAAAAGGCGCATTCTGCTCAAAAGTCATTTTACCTGAAACTTCTATTTTATAGATATGAAAGTATTTGCAGACATACAGTTCATTTAACGTATTGACCGGAAGATCTGCCACCGATTTCACACTGTCTGCAACCGATTTTGCAGGCACAGTGATCACGTCAATACTCTTGTCGATATGTAACTCTCTCGGCTTTCCATTGGAGAGACGGTCATAATCATAAACGCGGTAGGTAATATCACTGTTCTGCTGTGTTTCCAGAATTAGTGTTCCGCCTTTGATCGCATGAACTGTTCCCGGATCGATCTGAAGAAAATCGCCTTTTTTGATCGGGATCTCACGGATAAATTCACTCCACTTTCCCTCATGGATCATCTTGCTTAATTCCTCTTTTGTCCCTGCATTGTGTCCGATAACGATCGTTGCATTTTCCTTGCAGTCGAGAATGTACCAGCACTCTGTTTTTCCAAGTGAACCATTTTCATGGACTTTTGCATAATCATCGTCTGGATGTACCTGAATGCTCAGGTCATCTTTCGCATCGATAATTTTGATCAGGAGTGGGAAACGGTCACTGTCCACATTTCCGAAAACTTCCGGATGTTTTTTCCACAATTCGGACAGCTTCATTCCACGGAATCCACAGTCTCTTAAAGTTCCGTCTCCATTTGGATGTGCAGAAATTCCCCAGCACTCCCCTAAATCATCACCCTCGACCGGATAATGAAAATCCTCTCTCAATCTCGTACCGCCCCAGATGTTGTGTGTACATACCGGATCTAAAAATAAAATTTCTTTCGTGGTCTGATTCATTGATAAATTGCCTCCATTTGTCTTAATCACATCCTGATACCAAAATGCAGAATCTTTTACAATTCTCCGCTGTGTCATAAAATCCACATAAATCATGCCAAAACGTTCCTTGTATCCCTCTGACCATTCAAAATTATCCAGAAATGTCCACTGGAAGTAACCGCGGATATCGACTCCCTCATCATATGCCCTCTGCATGGCTCCGATGTAGGAATCCAGAAATGTGATGCGGTCATTGTCATGTACTCTGCCGTCAAAGCTTACATTGTCATGGCAGGACATACCATTTTCTGTAATATATAATGGAAGCTGATACCGCTCTGTCAAAAATTTGATTCCATAATAAAATGCTTTTGATGTTACCGGCCAGTTGCACGCCGTCTTCGGAAATCCCGGTTCCCGATCCACAAACTCCGGTTCGCCGTCTGCGCCCTGACGCACGTAATAGCCATTATATATGTTCTGTCCCATAAAATCCAGTGGCTGATGGATCAGCTGCATATCTGTCTCTGTGATCTCCGGCAGATACTCTTTGAATTTTTCCAGTCCCTCTTTCGGATAATGACCTAAAAAGACCGGGTCTGAAAACCATGAGATATTCCAGGTCCAGTTATCCATCGGATTGTAAAAACCAAAATAAACTTTTCTGGCAGCTTCGATATCTTCAGCACTGTCCGTGTATGGATAAGCCACTCCTCCAGTCGGTGCAAAGCCGATCCGTATTTTTTGTTTTGCGTATTTTCTTAAATTGATCACTGCCTGTCCGTGCGCTTTCAACAGATTATGCGCGATCTGAAAAGTCTCCGGAATCGACAATTTCAATCCCGGTGCATGGACACCGCTTAAATGCCCAAGTCCTACCACACACTGTGGCTCATTGATCGTGATAAAATACTCGCAGAGATCCGAAAAATTCTCTGCCACCACTTTTGCATATTCCCCGAACCAGTCTACCACTTCCTCATTCAGCCAGCCGCCCTTTTCCTGCAACGCCTGTGGAAACTCCCAGTGAAACAGGGTAATATATGGTGTAATGCCATTTTCCTTCATTGTAAGAATCATGTCGCGGTACATCGCAATCGCCTTTTCATTGACACGCCCGGTACCCTCCGGCAGAATCCGCGCCCAGTTTAAGGAAAAACGATATGCTTTGATTCCGAGATTTTTCATTAATGCATAGTCATCTTTATAATGGTGCATGTGATCACAGCTTGTGTACGCATTCTGATTTTGAAAAATGCGTCCCTGCTCCGTAAAAGTGTCCCAGATCGTCTTTCCTCTTCCGTCATCCGGGTCAGTTCCCTCTACCTGATATGCACTGCTTGCCACGCCCCAGACAAATTTGTCATCAAACATGTGATTCTCCTTCTCTGTCTCTGATTCTTGTTTTTTATTTTGGTATGAATATTAAATCTAAATTATATATTTACTTCTTCTCAGAGGCAATCACAACTTCTGCAAATATTCATTTATCTATTCTTCCACAAGATCCTTTTTTAATGCTTCCAGTTTTTCCTCTGCATCCTGCAAAGAGGTGCCTTTGACTCCATAGTAGAATTTGATCTTAGGCTCTGTTCCGGACGGGCGCACACAGCACCATGCATTGTCAGAAAGTTCATAATATAAAACATTGGAAGCCGGAAGTCCTGTTTTTGTCACTTCCCCGGTCTTTAAATCTTTTCTTGTATCCTCTTTGTAATCGCGGACTGCAAGCACTTCAAATCCACCGAGTGTTTTCTTTGGATTGTTCCGCATATCACTCATCATCTGCTGGATCTGGGCGGCTCCGTCGATTCCTTTTAAGGTCATCGTGGAAAGTCCCTCTCTGTAGTAACCGTATTTCTCATACAGGTCGATCATGGCATCCCACAATGTTTTTCCATGTTTTTTGCACCAGGAAGCCACCTCGCACAACATCATGACTGCTACGCAGGCATCTTTATCTCTTGCATATGTTCCGGCTAAGCATCCATAACTCTCCTCCAGACCGAATACATAGTTGTGGGAGTGGTTCTGTTCAAACCATTTGATCTGCTCTCCGATATACTTAAATCCGGTCAGTACCTCGATCAGTGCCACGCCATAGGAAGCTGCCATCGCTTTTGCCATGTCCGTTGTAACGATAGTCTCTACAAGTGCAGGATTCTCCGGCATCGTTCCGGTTGCCGTTTTCTCTCTTAAAATATATTCTGCTATGAGCATTCCGGACATATTTCCGGTGAAAGTCACATACTCTCCGGTCTTTGTGTCTTTGCAGTATACGCCAAGACGGTCTGCGTCCGGATCTGTCGCAAGCACGATGTCTGCATCCACTTTTTTTGCAAGTTTTAAGGCAAGTTCAAATGCCTTTGGAGATTCCGGGTTTGGATATGCTACGGTCGGGAAATTTCCGTCCGGAATTTCCTGCTCTTTTACAACATAGACATTTTCAAATCCAAGTTCTTTTAACACACGGCGCACCGGGAGATTTCCGGTTCCATGTAGCGGTGTGTATACAATCTTGATGTCCTTTGCCATCTCTTTGATGATCTCCGGATGAATGGACTGTTTTTTCAGTTCTTCCATATAACGGTCATCGATTTCTTTTCCGATTGTCACAAAAAGTCCGGCTTTCACGGCATCCTCTTTTGTCATGGTCTTAACCTGTGTAAAAGAAGTTACTTTTGCAACTTCTGCAAGGATATTTTTATCATGAGGCGGTGTGATCTGCGCACCATCCTCCCAGTAAACTTTGTATCCATTATATTCCCTTGGGTTATGGCTTGCTGTGATCACAATTCCTGAAACACAGCCAAGTTCACGGACTGCGAAAGAAAGTTCCGGTGTCGGGCGAAGGCTGTCAAACACATACGCCCTGATTCCGTTTGCATTCAGGCAGAGCGCTGCCTCCTCGGCAAATTCCGGTGACATGATTCTGGAATCGTGTGCGATGGCAACTCCTTTTTCCTGTCCGTTCTGGGAAATGATATAATTTGCAAGTCCCTGTGTCGCCTGTCTTACGGTGTAGATGTTCATACGGTTCGTTCCTGCCCCGATCACTCCGCGGAGTCCCCCGGTTCCAAACTCAAGCTGACGGTAGAAACGGTCCTCGATCTCTGCCTCATTGTCCTTGATTGCTTCTAATTCTGCTCTTGTTTCCTCTGAAAAATATGGGTTTGTACACCATTCTCTGTAGGTTTCCATGTAACTCATCGCAATTCTCCTATCTTCTTCCTGCTATTTTTGAAAGATTTTACCGCTCTCTCAAAAGGTTATTGAAATAATAACCTTATTTTTAGTAAATGTAAACTTGTTTTAGCTTATTTGTCTTAAAATCACTTCACACCATTCATCATCATAACGGCAGAGAGACCATTCAGATTTGAATAGACAAAACACAGCACGATCATTCCAATGATCGATACCGCCATACCGATTCCGGATAAAATCATACCCGCCAGTGCCATTCCGTTTTTCTCCGGCTGCACCTTTCTTGAAAGTCTGCCACCGATCAGCCCAGCGATTCCAATGCCAAGACCATATCCCATAAAGCCTGTCAGAATGGATATCATTCCAAGTGCGAGCGACAGAGCAGCATTCCGGTCTGCCTCCTCGAATTTTTCAAACACCACGATATGATTTGCCTCCTGCTCCATCTCCAGAAGTTTTTTCGGGCGAAGCAGCACAATACACGGAATCAGCAAAACAGGAACGGCAATCAAATTAGCGGCAGACATCTGGTTGATCTGTTCCACAGTTGTTCCAGTTCCAAAAATTCCGCTGCCCATCAGACTTGCGAAATCGACCAGTGCATGAAAAGTCATTACAAGCCAGATATTTCCTGACCGGGCATAAACAGCGCCAAAGATCACACCCAGAAAGGCAGCGTTGATCGCCTGAATCATCGCACTTGTCACCGTCACTCCCTGTGAAATATTTGTCAAATGTACCGCCCCGAACAATACACCACTGAGAATGACCGCCCAGAGAATCCCTCTTTTCGTTTTGGAAAAACGTTCCAGAAACAGATTCAGGATCACACCGCGGAAAATAAGTTCCTCCGTCCATCCGATCAGAAACATGGTTGCAGCAAAAAACAGGATTTCCAATGCAGATACGACTTTTGCATCCGGTGTCATCATCTGTACATAAAGCTGTGCCGCCAGTTCCAGACAACAGTATCCTGTCAGGAATCCGCCGATATAAAGGCCATGGATAAATCCCTTTCCTTTTTCTCCCAGCACTCCAAGATAACCAAACAGGCACAAAAGCAGAAATGCAACCACTCCTGCCATAAACTCTGCGATCATACTGCTTCCATAACCCGGAAGCGAAACTGTATCTGCAAGAAAAAACGCTGCCACATCCATACTTCCAAGAAAAATCGCTACAATCAGTACCGCAACGAGTATCGTAACCACCTTCGGCATTCTCATAAGTTTCTTTTTCATGTTCTTCTCCCCTTTAATTGATTTTTCCATCCGCACCGATCGTAACGCCATCTGAAATCTGTGTCATATACTGATACAGCGCAGATGCACTGTTTGTATCCATCAGTTTTGTTGTGCCCCCCGCCGCATAAACCGGAAGTAATCCATAAGATACGGTTCCATCGGACGAAACCTGTACTTTCACTGCAGCCGTCTTATCAATGTTCTGTCCAAACACAAAGTTTCCAAGGCTGTAAAAGACCGGTTTCCCACTGATATAGGAAATTCCCTGTAAACAGTGTGTATGTGCTCCAAGGATCAGATCTGCCCCTGCATTAAAACAATCTGTGGCAATCTTTGTCTGATAGTCCTGCGGATACGCATCGTATTCCACGCCCCAGTGGATATAGACCGACAGAAAATCACATCCGCTCCGGGCTTCTTTGATCAACTGTACCAATTTTGTATCATCATAAGCGGTCAGCATTCCCGGTGTCCGCTCTTCCACTTTCCAGTTTGATTCCGGCACCACGCGGGATGCCGCTAGAAATCCGAATTTTTTTCCATTTTTCTCGATAATCTGCAATTCATATGCGCGTTCTTTAGTCTCTCCGGCTCCTGCATACAAAATACCGGCTCCGTCCAGTGTCGTAAACGTATCAGACAACGCATCTCTTCCATAATCTAAGGTGTGATTGTTGGCGAGTGATACAATATCCACGCCCATCTCATTTAAAGCTTTCACATATTTCGGATCACAGCAAAACGTAAACTGTTTGTCCTCCATCGGCTCTCCACGGTTACTGAATGGGAACTCATTATTCACCATGAAAATATCTGCATCCTGCAGCTCCTGCAGCAGCTGCGGCTCGATCACTTTTTCAATTCCGCCCGCATCATAGTTGCTTTTAAAGGCGTTTGCAAACAGTACATCCCCTGCAAAAATCAGTGTCGTGCTGCCGTCTCCTTCGGTATTCCCTGCTTCTGCCTGCTTGTCCGTTTCTCCACCTGCTATGTCCGCTTCTTCCTGTTCTGTGTCGTTTTGGATCCTGTTCTGCCCGTCTGCTGCTTCCGTCTCTTCTGATTCTTCCGCTTCCGGTATCTGAACCGGTTCCTCCGTGCTGCTGATATCCGTCTCGGACAGCACATCTTTCGCCGGCTCACCGCTCTGTCTTCCATGTGAAAAAATAATCAGTGTCACCATTGCAAGCATTGTCACAAGTGACAGTGCATATAAAACAATCCGTGTTCTTTTTCCCATTCCCCTGCTCCTGTTCTTCTTATTAAAATATACGAATTCTTGTATGTTTTTTCTTTCGTGTTCATCATATCATATTGTGATTAAAAAGACAAAGTATGGAAATAAGCAGGACATACCAAAAGAAAGAAAGACTCAGACCGGATTTTGCAGACGTACAACACACCGATCTGAGCCTTTTCAATTTTTATCCATATGTATAAGGGCGTTCATGAAACATCCTTATTATTTTTCCGTCAAAACAGAAATATCTCCCACTCCTGCAGTCAGTTCCACTTCTGCTCCGCCGTTGCTGCCGGTCTCATACTCCGCATCAAAAGCTCCTTTCGATTGCCCGTTCAACCTGATTTCTCCAAGTCCGGCAGACAGATCAAATGCATAGCTTTTCTCTGTTCCGGTAAGAGAGACATTGACATCGCCGGTTCCTGCCTCCACTTCTAGTTTATTTGAAACGCTTCCGCTGAACACGGCATCTCCAACTCCTGCTTCGATAGACACTTTCGGGAACTGTCCATTCAGAATCGACACATCTCCTGTACCAACTTCAAACACGGCTTTCTCGCTGGCTGAAATCTGATTCACAGAGAGTTCTCCCACTCCAACAGACACATTTACTTTTCTTGCCGTAAACGCTTCGCTTTCCATGGAAATATCCCCGGCTCCCACTACAATGTCCAGTGTCAGATTTTCGCACTGTCTTGGCAGAACTACCGTAAAGGTCGGTCCTTTCTCAAAATGGTGGTGTCCGCTGTGATAGGATACCTTCAGATTGGAATCCTTCTGTTTTGTAGAAAGATAATCCTGATACCCATTTTCCATTTTAATACTGATCTCATCCGCAGAATCCGACACTTCAAAAATAAGTTCATTTACCACATCCAGTTCCAGTTTCAGGGAAGCAGCTTCTGATGCCGGATAAGGTATAATGCAGCTTTCCGTTCCTGCCGGTTCACTCTTCAAATCCGTAAGATTCAGGATCCAGGAACCAAAACTCTCCACCGCCCTATTATCATCCATGAGCTCGTCATCCTCATCATCCCAGTCGTCATTATCCCAGTCGTCGTCGTCCCAATCATCATCGTCATCATAATCATCATCCCAATCATCATAATCATCATCCCAAAAATGATCCAAGATGCCATGTCCCTGATCATAAGCATAATAAACTCCATTGCCAATATGCCAGTTGCCAAAATCAAGTTCACCGGCAAGTGCTTTCCGGTGGATGGTTGACCATCCGGCTCCCATCACTGCGGCGATACCGCTGAAAACAATTCCGAGTGCGGCTAAGCTTCCTGCAATGATCAATATAATCTTTGTAAATTTTTTCATTTCATCTCACACTCCTCTCTTTGTCTTGCCAAATGCCTTTTTGCAAAGCCCTGCAATGCCTTTCACTGCCCATGGGACAAACCAGCCAAAGCACCATACCACAAGCCACACTGCAAGTACTCCAAGCGCAAGAACCAAAAGTCCACCGCCTAACAGTCCAAGACCTACTGCCACGCCTTTTGTGAAAAGATATCCGACACCAATGCCTGCCAATACAAATCCGGTGATCACTAACGCCGCCATCACTGCAACAATGCTGACTGCCACTGCAAACACACACGCTAAAATTGCTACAAGAATCGCCGCCAGAACCGCTGCAACCGTGATCCAGACCGGGCTTGTCAAAACTGCGAGGATCACCCATAAAACTGTTTTTTCTGTTTTATTCTTCTGATTTTCCTTTTTCAGATTCTCTATATCGATCTGGCCGGACGTATTCTGACTGCCATAAGTTCCGCCGGTATAAGCAGTATTCTTCTGCTCATAATTACCTGACCCGTAAGTACTGCTTCCATATAAACTGTTCATATATGGATCATCCATTCGTGTTTTGGCATTTTGACCATCCCCAGATGTCCCTTCTGTATGAGTCTCATTTTTTTCGCTGCGCACATCTTCCTCGGGTGTTTCCGCATCAGCCGTTTCACTCACCCCAAGATCTTTCTTGATCACTTCCGCCACCTTCTCCGGCGACTCCAGTTCCTCTAAAATTGATGCCTCATTTCCAATTCCGGCATCCTCAAAATAACTTCTGTAAAAGGCAAGTGCATCCGCTCTCTCTTCCTCTGAAATATCCGAAAGCAGCTGCTCCAGACGTTTTAAAAATTCTTCTTTATTCATTCTTCTGACTCCTCTCCTGAAAATAGTTCTGATATTTTCGAAGAATACGATTCCCACTCGCTGCGGTATTCTGCCAGCTTTTCTTCGCCGGTCTCCGTAATCTGGTAATATCTCCGGTTTCTTCCTCCGCACTCCCTGTCATACACGATCAGGTATCCATCCTTTTGCAGTCTTCGCAAAACCGGATACAGTGTGGATTCTGAAACCTCAATCGCTTTCCGCACATCCTGCGTGATCTTATATCCGTAGGTTCCTTCTTCCTCCTTTGACACGACAGCAAGAACAATCGCATCCAAAAGGGCTGCGCCTGTATTAAATACCATGTACTCACTCCTTGTTATTTTATTTGTAATATTATTTCTTGTTTAATACTATACAGCATATAGTATTGTTTTGTCAATATTATTATATATTTAAAACTGGCATGGTCAATTTGTTTTAAACTGGATTTTTAATTCATGACAGTTTTTGTATATAGTAATCCCAACAACAATCCTGGGAATTGACACAAATACAAACCATAAAAAGGAGAATTTTATTTATGAAAACATCAACTACCTCTACAGCACAGACTGCTGATTCAAAATCTTTATCAAATATCCGTTTTATCACGATCACGGCTCTTTTTATTGCCCTGACCTACGTATTCACTGCATTTATTAATATAAGACTTCCAATCACTGCAAACGGCGGATTGATCCATCTCGGAAACGTACCTCTTTTTATCTGCGCCATTATTTTTGGTAAGAAAAGTGGTGCGATCGCCGGCGGAGTCGGCATGGGACTCTTCGATCTGCTCTCCGGCTGGACTGCATGGGCTCCATTCACACTGATCATTGTCGGTCTGATGGGATATGCCGTAGGTGCCATCACAGAAAAACATCACGGCTTTGGCTGGAACACACTTGCGATCGCAGTTGCATGCGTGATCAAAGTCGCTGGTTACTACATTGCAGAGGGTATCATTTACGGAAACTGGATCGCACCGGTTACTTCCATTCCTGGAAACCTTGTCCAGATCGGTGTTGCTGCTGTCATCGTTCTTTTGATCGTCGGACAGCTTCAGAAAATCGTAAATAAAATGTTATAAGCTGTGTAACATCAATCTCATTTACAAAACAATCTATGATAAAGAAGGAAGTAATTATGTATAAAGTCATGACTCCTGGGCCAACCCAGGTAAAAGAAAATGTGCGTATGGCAAGAAGCCTCGTATGTACCAATCCTGATCTGGATGAAGATTTCGTAGAATTTTATAAAGATACCTGCGAACTGATCAGCTCCCTGCTCGGCACGAAAAACGAAACTCTCATTTTGGATGGAGAGGGAATTTTAGGTCTGGAAGCTGCCTGCGCCTCCCTCACTGAGCCGGGAGATAAGGTGCTCATCATTGAGAACGGCGTGTACGGCGAAGGCTTTGCGGACTTTGTATCCATGTACGGTGGTGTGCCGGAATTTTATCATGCCGACCGCCTGAATGCCATCGACCCGGATGCTCTTTCTTCTTATTTAAAGGAGCATCATGATTATAAATATGCGACCGTTGTTCACTGTGACACCCCAAGCGGCATGCTCAATCCGGTAGAAAAAATCTGTCCGCTTTTAAAAGAATACGGCATTCTGACCGTTGTAGATTCCGTTTCCGGAATGTTTGGAAATCACATGGATGTCGACAAGTTCCAGATCGATCTTCTGTGCGGCGGTTCCCAGAAAGCTGTTTCCGCACCTCCGGGACTTACTTTTGTCACAATAAGCGATGCTGTAAAAAATGCCATGCACGTACGCAAGACGCCGATCCGTTCCTTCTATGCAAGCCTTCTGGCTTTTGAGGGATATTATGAGAAAAAATGGTTTCCTTATACCATGCCGATCAGCGATATTTACGGCTTACGCGCTGCTTTTGACAATATCGCTTCCGATCCAGAGTTAGAAGAACGCACACACCGTATCGCCGAAGCAGCCAGACGCGCTTTGACAGAAGCCGGTTTAAAGCTTCACTTGGAAAGCGGTTTCTCCGATACCGTCACTGTGTTTGACATTCCGGCAGAGACCACTTGCGATGCAATTCTTTCCCGCATGAAAAAAGAGCACAATATCATGCTTGCCGGATCTTTTGATGATCTTTCCGGCAAAGTGATCCGCATTGGACACATGGGAAATAACGCAAACTTTGAAGATATGGCCGCAACCATGTACGCTCTTTCCGAAACGCTTACTTTCCTCGGTGTGAACTTAAAAGGAGATCTTACGGGATTATTCTTAAAATATTATCATTAGTTCCGGAAACAGGAACTAAAAATCGCCCTGATATGATATGTACCCCTTTCACTGGATGTCCAGTAAAAGGGGTACATATCAGTTACTCTGTCAATGCATGCTTTATAATTCCGATCCCGATCGGATATGGTCCTGTGTGCACTCCAATGGTTGCACCGATCTGGTAAATACCGATCTCATCAATTCCAAGACGTTCTTTGATCAGATCCTTTAACATCTCTCGAAATTCCAGAGCTTCATTATGATCATATCCATAACCGATGCAGAAACTGTACTCTCCCGGTTTCGCATTGACTTCGTCTAAATATTCCCTTGTCATATCCACGACTTTTTTCATGGATTTGAGACGATTCCTTGTAATGCCGGAATTAAAGATCTCACCTTCTTTTAACGTGATCAGAGGTTTGATTTTTAATGCGCTGGCTGCAATCCCGGCTAATCTGCCAATCCTTCCGCCATGTTTTAAATAGTCAATACTTCCGATCGTGAAAAAAATTCTTCCTGTCTCACGGATTGGCAGTAACGCATCTACAATCTGCTGATACTCTAAACCCATATCGCGCAGTCTGCATGCCTCTAATACATATAACCCCTGCAGCACAGTATTGACCGTAGAGTCAATGACCGTGATCTGTGCATCCGGGTATTCCTCTAATATCATATCTTTTGCAGTTGTCGCAGACTGCAGGGAGCCACTGAATTTTCTGGTGATACAGATACAGATGACCGGCATCTTCTCCTTCGCATGTTTTTCAAACACCTCATAATAATCATGCACGGATGGCATGGATGTCTTTGGGAAAACGGTCGGGTGATCCACCATTTCCTGATAGAATTCCCTGACACCGACTTCTACCATTTCCTTCTGATACGTTTCACTGTCAAAGGACACGTAAAATGGAACAACCTCAATATCTTTTTCCTTTGTGAGTTCCTGTGAGAGATCCAGGGAACCATCACTGATGATCTGTACTTTTTTCTGCATCATAAATACCTCGTTTATTTACTACTGTCATCTGCAAAATAGCTTTATGACTTCTTATTCTTAAATATACGTTTTCCAACGTAGTTTTTAATACTACATTTCAAAACATTTTTATTATATCACAGGGTATTTAAGTTGTACATTACTTTTGTTATAATTTTCGAAAAATTTTATTATCTACAGCTTGTACTGATGGATTCAATTGCTACTGCTCCGCCGCGCACTACCTCAATCATCTTAAATTTCGATTTTAACAGTGCGATCAGCTCGTTATTTCTATGGGCAGTCAGTTTGCATTCCAGCAGGACACTGTCATTTCCGATATCTGCCACCTGCACATTAAACACCTGTGCGATCTGGAATACTTCTTCTTTTTCCGCAGCATTCACACGGAGAACCTTTGCGAACAGAATCTCTTTCATATGAATCGGTACATCTGTCAGATCAATGACTTTGATTACTTCGACCATACGGTTCAGCTGCTTTTTGATCTGTTCAAATGTTATGTCATCACTGGTAACGCAGATGGTCATACGGGAAACCGTCTCGTCCTCTGTCGTGCCAACTGTCAGACTCTGCAAATTGTATGATTTCCCGGAAAAAAGACCGGAAACCTTTGCCAGAACACCAACCTGATTTTCTACATATAGTGCAATCCATCTGTCTTTCATGATATTTTCCTCTCTCACCATATCTGTATCCGCCTATTTCAAAATCATCTCGCTCATCGGATTTCCGCCCTTTACCATCGGAAGCACGATCTCATCCGAAGAGATCAGAAATTCAATGACTGTCGGTGCATCTTTGTAAGTTCTCGCTTTATCCAAAGCTGCCTGAATGTCTTCTTCCCGCTCTACACGGATGCCATGCGCACCATAGCTTTCTGCAAGTGCAACAAAATCCGGTGTATATGGAGGGCATGCTTCATTTGGTCCCTTGCAGTTTGCCGGACAACTTCTTCTCTTTCTTAAGCATACTGCGGAATAGCGTTTGCCATAAAAAAGCTGCTGCATCTGGCGGACCATGCCAAGATACTGGTTATTGAGCAGGCAGATGATAACCGGTGTCCCCTGCACGATCGCTGTTGCCATCTCCTGAATGTTCATCTGGAAACCGCCATCACCGGTGACACAGACTACCTCCGTATCCCTGTTTCCAATCTTTGCACCGATCGCCGCAGGAAAACCGAATCCCATTGTTCCAAGCCCGCCGGAAGTGATCATCTGGCGTTTTTCGTCAATATCCAGATACTGCGTTGCCCACATCTGGTTCTGTCCTACATCCGTGACAAAAACCGCCTCGTCAAACGTATGGTTGATGTGTTCCATGATCATCTGTGGTGTCATGCCGCGGTCTCTGCGCATCTCAAGTGGATTCTTTTCATCCCATGCCTTAATTCTCTCCTGCCATGCAGCCGTATCCTTTGGTTCTGCCCATTCCAGCAATTTTTCCAGGGCAAGTTTTGCATCCGATACGATTGGAACGTCTACCACAACATTTCTGGAAATGGAAGCAGTGTCCACGTCAATATGTACAATTTTTGCTTTTGGTGCAAATTCATTCAGATCTCCGGTAATACGGTCGTTAAATCTTGTTCCGATGGAAAATAAAACATCACACTCGCTGACTGCTTTATTGCTTGCATATTTTCCATGCATCCCCGTATTTCCGATATAAAGCGGATGCGTTGTGGCAATCGCACCCTTTCCCATAATGGTCGTCACAACCGGAACGTTCATTTTCTCCGCAAATTCTTTCAACAGCTCATTTGCTTTTGCAATATTGACACCGCCACCAGCCAGGATCAATGGTTTCTTTGCTGACTTTAACAGTTTGTATGCTTTTTTCAACTGCCCGATATGCACGCTCTCATTCGGTTTGTATCCACGGATCTGCACGCTGTCCGGATATTCTGCCGGTCCGCTCGCCGTCTGGATATCCTTTGGAAGATCAATTAAGACCGGTCCCGGTTTTCCTGTGCTTGCAATGTGAAAGGCCATCTTAATGATCTTTCCTAAATCCTTGCGGTCTCTGACCGTCACGCCATACTTTGTGATACTTCTTGTCATTCCGACAATGTCAACTTCCTGAAAAGCATCGTTTCCGATCAGGCTTAACGGCACCTGTCCGGTAAAACAGACAAGCGGAATATTGTCATAATGTGCATCTGCAAGTCCTGTCATGATGTTCGTTGCACCGGGGCCGCTGGTCACCAGACAGACACCCACTTTTCCTGTCGATTTTGCATATCCCTCTGCCTCATGTAAAAGTCCCTGCTCATGTCTTGGTAAGACAATTTCAATCTCATCCTGTTTATATAATTCATCAAAAAGGTCCGTCACCGTTCCACCCGGATAACCGAAAATCGTATCGACACCCTCTTCCTGTAATGCCTTGACAAATAATTTTCTACCTGTAATATCCATCTTTCTGTCTTACCCTTTCCATTTATACTTCAAAATAATCTGTGATTTCATAAAATGATACTTTCTGCTGACTGTGTATCTTTTTCCTCTGACTAACCGATATAACCTAATGTTTTGAGCAAAAAAATCCATCCGGTCAACGTAAACGCCGCCATCAATGTCGTTGTTACAATAACGCTCGCCGTCAGCACTTCATCATTGTTCATGCTCTTTGCCATAATATAACAGCTCGGCGTGGTCGGGGATGCCAGCATGATCAGAATTGCGATCATCTTTTCCCCTGAAAATCCCATACAGGCAGCAACCGGCAGAAAAACAAGTGGCTGAAGCACCAGTTTGATCATGGACGCCGCCATGGTCGGTGCGATCTTCGCCAGCGCTTTTCTTCCCTCAAATCCTGCTCCGATGGTGATCAGTGCCAAAGGGGTTGCCATCTGCGCCACGTTGCTGACCGTCTTATTTACCAGCGTCGGGAACTGGATCTCAAGCAGTCCCACGATCAGTCCTGCCAGGATACTTAAAATGATCGGATTCTTACATATATTGATTCCCGCCTGTCGGATCTTTGCTTTCTTGTCAATCCCTGTGCTGTCATTTGCCTCAAATGTCAGCACGATCACAGAAAAAATATTATAGAGCGGCACTGCACTGACGATCATCAGCGGTCCCATTGCAGAGGAACCGTAGATATTCTGGATAAAAGCCAGCCCCATAACCGCCGCACTTCCGCGGAAAGACGACTGTACAAATGCCCCGCGGATCGTTTTGTCCCGCACCAGAAGCTTTGCTGTACCCCATACCACCCAGAAACAGATGGTACTCACGATCGCACAGAAAAGCACATATTTAATATCAAATACTGCTTTAATATCAACGCCTGCAATGTCCTTAAACAGCATAAACGGAAGCGTGACCTTGAAATTGAACTTATTTGCCACTGTGACAAAGTTATCGTTCAGCATTCCGATCTGCTTTAAAATGTATCCGATCACCATGACCAGAAAAATCGGCATTGTCACGTTGATACTATAGATAAAATTTTCCATTTTTTTCTTTTTCCTATCAGGAAACTCCTCATTCAAGTAAAGGTAAAACCCAGCAGTCTCTCTGTCTGGGTTTTAGCAATTATAAATCAATTTTCATCTTTTTGGTATGATATATTTTAACAACTTTATTGATATTATTTAATCTTCTCGTATTTGTAAAAATAATATTCCAGGTCAAAATACGTCTGTTCCTCACTGCCCTGCGTGATTTTCCACTCCGGCATCTCATCGAGATTCGGGAAATAGGCATCTGCCTCAAATGCATAGTCGATCTTTGTGATATGCGCCACATCACAGTCATCGAGAAGCTGTTTATAAATGGGCTCTCCACCGATCACATAAATATCCTCACTTGGATATTTCTTTAACTCTTCCCGCAATTCTTCCATCGAATGAACGATAATGGCATCTCCCACCTTAAAATTTTTATCATGCGTCAGCACGATGTTCACTCTTTTTTTGAGAGGCTGTCCGTTTGGAAAACTCTCCAACGTTTTTCTTCCCATGACGACCACTTTCCCGATTGTCGTCTCACGGAAAAACTTCATGTCTGCCGGAATACTCACCAGCAGTTTATTCTTACATCCGATTGCCCAGTTTTTATCTACAGCTGCGATTAAATTCATATTTCCTCCAACTTTTCACTCTGTATCACTTGTGAGTGCCGTGTTATTTTATCCTGTCTTTTATCCTCTCATAAAATATTCCAGTCAGGCTTATACTGCGATCGGAATATTTTTGATCTGCGGTCCCGTCACATAATCCTCAATGGTAATATCTTTTGTTGTAAACTGATAAAAATCTTTGATTTCCGGGTTTAATGTGAATTTTGGCGCCGGATGCTGCTCTCTCCCGATCAGTTCCTTAATGATCGGGATATGACGGTCATAAATGTGAGCATCCGCAATCACATGTACCAGCTCGCCGACCTGCATATCACACACCTGCGCAAGCATATGCATTAATACCGCATACTGACACACATTCCAGTTATTTGCCGCTAACACATCCTGGGAACGCTGATTCAAAATAGCATTCAATGTCAGCTTTTCATCTCCCTCCTTGTGTGTCACATTAAATGTCATACTGTAGGCACACGGATATAAATTCATTTCATGAAGATCCTGGTGCACATAAATATTTGTCATAATGCGGCGGCTGAACGGATTATGTTTCAGATCATAAATCACGCGGTCAACCTGATCCATCATGCCTTCTTTATACTGATGTTTTACTCCTAACTGGTATCCATATGCTTTTCCAATGGAACCATCTTCGTCTGCCCATTCATCCCATACGGTACTGTTTAAATCATGGATGTTATTTGATTTTCTCTGCCAGATCCAGAGCATCTCTTCCGTACATGTTTTGATGGCAGTTTTTCTCAATGTGATTGCCGGAAACTCTTTTGAGAGATCATAACGGTTGACCACACCGAATTTTTTGATCGTGTAGGCACTCGTTCCATCTTCCCAGTGTGGGCGGACTTTCTCGCCCTCCGTGCTTGTCCCGTTCTCTAAAATATCTTTACACATATTTACAAAAATTTTGTCTGCAAGACTCATCTTTTTCTATCCCCATCTTTCTATCATTTTGCACATTTGAAAATCTCATTCTTTCGTACCTTTGCAGTAAAATGCCCATGTACGATCCGAACAGTACTATTCTATCCAATTTTCGTATAAAGTGCAAGAAATAACATCCCGACTGTTATTCGAATATTTTATGACTGCGATATATTTTTGTCATAAAGTTCATTTCTGTTTCTACCAAATTTCATTGATTTTTCCAGTAAAATGCAGTATAGTGAAGAAAGTTTAAGAAGTTAGGAGATTGATTATGAGTCAGGCAAAAGTAGACCGTTATAAAGAAGAAAAAAAGAATCGTAAGAAAATTATGGCAAAGGAAAAGAGAATGCGTATCGCCGGTTATGTCGCTGGCTGCCTTGTCGCTGTTGGTATCATCGGCTGGGCCGGTTACTCCGGATACAGTGCTTATGAAGCAAGCAAACCTATGGAAACCATTTATGCAAACCTTGATTCCGTTACAGACTATATGAGTTCTTTAAATGCGGAATAAAAATTACTGGAACGAGGTACGAGTGAACAGTAACGATTAAAATAAATCAATAAAACAGATTAAAAATGGACCATTGACTTTACCAGATCAAAGTGCTATTTTGTTATTCAAACAGAGAACAAAATGCAACGAACAGAACAAGGTTATCTGAGCAACCTGTATCACAGAGAGCTGCCGGTTGGTGTAAGGCAGTATACAGCTTCAGGAACTATCCTCTGCGAGCAGTGCACTGAATTTTCATAGTAAGTGTCACCGGTATTCTACCGTTATTTAGAAGCTTATTGTTGTAGGCATCTGCCCACAAAGATAAGACAGAGAGGTCGTATTTTACGGCAAACAAAGTGGTAACGCGGAAGCTTAAGCCTTCGTCTTTGAGATATGAATATATCCGGAGATGAAGGCCTTTTTTCATGCCAGCAGACTGTGCGCAGGACGTGAATCCCATTGTTTCCACTTTGCACAATGTATTTTGTTCCCAAAAAAAATACATTTTCAGAAAGGAGCCGCCTTAAGGCGGAAAAAAGTTATGAATGGTTTAGTTATTGTTTTGATCGGTATCGTTGCACTTGGCGCTGGCTACCTCTTCTACGGACGCTGGCTTGCAAAGAAATGGGGAATCGACCCAAATGCAAAAACCCCCGCTTACACACATGAGGATGGCGAAGATTATGTTCCCTCCTCCAAATTTACCGTATTCTCACATCAGTTTTCTTCCATCGCAGGTGCAGGTCCTGTCACAGGTCCGATCCTTGCATCTGTTTTTGGATGGGTTCCGGTATTGCTCTGGCTCATCATCGGCGGACTTTTCTTCGGTGCTGTACAGGACTTCGGTGCTTTATATGCATCCGTAAAAAATGAAGGTAAATCCATGGGTATGATCATTGAGAAGTACATCGGTAAAACAGGCCGGAAACTTTTCATGTTATTCTGCTGGCTTTTTACGTTATTAGTGATCGCAGCATTTACAGATATGGTTGCCGGAACATTTGTTGGAACCGGAGTTGAAGGTATGACAGATGCAACCTCTTACGCCAATTCTGCTGCCGCTTCGATTTCCATGTTATTTATCGTTGTCGCTGTTATCTTCGGTGTGATCCAGAAGCACCTTGGAAGCAGGATGAACGAAGTGATAAAAGCAATCGTTGCAATTGTACTTTTAGTCGTTATGTTCATCATCGGTATGAAATTCCCAATCTGCACGACCAAAACTGCATGGATCTACATCGTAATGGCTTACCTGTTCTTAGCATCTGTTATGCCAATGTGGCTTTTAATGCAGCCTAGAGATTACATGACAACATTCATGTTACTCGGTATGATCATCGGTGCCGTTGTCGGTGTCATTGTTGCACATCCTTCCATGCAGTTAAATGCATTCAGCGGATTCAATGTAGGTGGAAGCAGTTTATTCCCTACTTTATTCGTAACGATCGCCTGCGGTGCTGTTTCCGGTTTCCACAGTCTGGTATCTTCCGGAACATCCTCTAAGACGATCAGCAGCGAAAAAGACATGCCTATGGTCGGTTATGGTGCCATGGTCGTAGAATCCTTACTCGGTATCGTCTCCTTAGTTGTTGTCGGCGCAGTCGCCGTAAACGGAACAAAACCTGATGGAACTCCATTCTCCATCTTCTCCTCCGGTGTCGCAGGATTCCTTGAAAAACTTGGTGTCCCTGTTACCGTTGCAACTGTATTTATGACCATGTGTGTATCTGCACTTGCACTGACATCCCTTGACTCTGTTGCAAGAATCGGACGTATGTCTTTCCAGGAATTGTTCTACGGAGATTCCACCGATCCTGCAGATATGACACCGGTACAGCGTGTACTGACAAATAAATATTTTGCAACTGTGATCACACTGTTTTTCGGATATTTGCTGACACTTGGCGGATACAGCAACGTTTGGCCGCTGTTTGGCTCTGCAAACCAGCTGCTTGCAGCACTTGTATTGATCGCCTTAGCGGTTTTCTTAAAAACAACCGGTCGTACCGGATGGACACTTTACATTCCAATGTTTGTTATGCTGGCAGTTACGTTCACTGCTCTGATTCAGAAAACAATTGCCCTTGTCAGCAACTTCATGAGCGGTAATGCAACACTTCTTGTAGACGGACTTCAATTTGTTGTTGCCGTACTTCTTATGGTACTTGGTGTTATGGTTGCATTCAGTTGTCTGAAAAAGCTCTTTAGCAGGAAAGCTGCGGCTTAACCGGAGTTTAATTGACGTAGTGTCGCAGATTCTGTGGTGCTTTCTTAGGGTGTGAAGGGCAGATATAAGCGTCCTCTCACAAGTC
>OBAH01000754.1_pt1 | contig 23195 bp, 23 predicted proteins | sample 1517491 | NCBI WGS metagenome assembly OBAH01 (sample SAMN04571697, study PRJEB22368) | human gut metagenome | biome: human gut; material: stool | host: Homo sapiens | place: Luxembourg | collected 2012-08-03
ACAACATTAATATCTATATGTTAAAAGGTAAATGATTTGATGCGTTTGCCCTGCTACCACCATACAGCGCCGTACCATCCGCAGCCGTGATAGCAACAGGCTGAGTGCTCACCTCTGTCACCAGTCGCCAGTAGCTCTTATTGCTCACACCCTCGTGTTTCCCTTCGAGGATATTGAAGCTTTGACAGCGTGCCTGGTCCTTCACGTGCCATAGGTTTTGCGTCGCCGTACTGCCATCATCTGCCAGGAGATAACACTTCCAGCCTGTCACGACACCCGATACAGAGTATTGCTCTTCCACGTGCACAATTTTCGAGCCTGCGCCCGAAAGATAGACGTTACCACCAGCATAGGATAGCTTACGTATCTCGAGCTCGTGGAAGATAGCCTTACACCACACCTCCAGCTCGCTCAGCGACAGGCGATAGCCGCCGTTCTTCGTGCGCAACAGCCCGAAGCCCTGCTGCGTATCCTCATCGTAGTTAGCTGAACGCACATAGTCGGTCTCGATGCCGCCCTGTGCCTTCAGCTTCTTCAGCATTTCCACCACATCGGCAAAGAGAGCTGCACCCTCGATATTCACGTTTTTCTTAAACCCCACATTCCCCTCGAAGGTCTCGTCCTGATCCTTGCGTGCGAAGTGATCGAGCGCCTCTGCCGAGAGGTCCACCTCTCCAGCCTTCGTGGCATAACCTGCCGTGCCGGCATGTCCTGCCTGCTCTGCATACTGTGCGCTGCCTGCCTCCTTGGCCTTGTCTGCCTCAGACGCGCGCCCAGCCTTGCTGGCATATTCGGCTTCTGTCGCAATACCTTGCAGGCGGGTCACCCTGGTTGTACTGCCGCCCGATGAGCCCGTGTTCTTGGGCTTGGTGTATATCTTCGTTTTAATCATATTCTAACACGATTTGAATGTTGTTCTAAACTCTTTCTAAAGCAAGAAGCCTCTTTTTACTTTTTTGCCTTTAAAAGCAAGAAGTCCCTTTTTACCTTTTTACTTTTTTACCTTTTTACCTTTCAATCGGTCTCCTTCATTGTCACCTGTGCGGTGCCTTCTGTCAGATTACGACTGATACCCTGCACGGCGAAGGTCTTGCCGATGGCAGGATGCCGGTAGAGGTTGAACAGCGACACCGTTCCGCCTTCATCCATGAAGTTCTGTTCCATCAGCACCTTCGGCTCGTGCCATTCCTCCCAGTAGTCGTTCACGTAGTGCTGTTCTGGCTTCGCCTGTTCCTGTGTCCGCCTGTTGTATATCGAGAGCAGCGGTGTCGAAGTAGCCGTACATAGCGGAGAAGAGAGGAACACACTGTTGCCCACGCCCAGTTTCTTGCAGTCCGCGGCTGTCAGCGCGGTCGTGATCTTGAACTCCAGGTCATCCTTCTTGTTGACGAAGGCCTCCTGTGTGTCGCTCATATACACGATGTCGCTGTCGCCAGCTGGCACCTCTGCCTTTCCGTTGTCGCTCACCACCTTCACCTCGAACTTCTCTACCATGATCGACGAGGTGTGTGCCAGGAGTGGCACACTGCGGGTCGACCATTTCGTGTGCCGCCAGAACGATGGGTGCCTCCTCACGATCTCTTCCCATGTGATATTCACAGGACCGAGGATGATGAATTTCACCTGTCCGCTCACCTTGTCCTCATACCTCACAGGGATGGCAGTGCCTTCCGCGTCTATACCGTCGTAATACCACACGTTGTTCTGTACGTCGAACACCGTACCCACCATCTTGTCGCCTATTTTCGGATCTACACCGATAGTGAAACTCTGTGCGTAGTATTCATCATCACTGCTGCACTCGGCCTTGGTCTTGTATTTCTGCCACACGTAGTCCTGCTTCTCGCCGTTGCCGGTACCGGCCGTGTCCGTTCCGAGCTTCTCTCCAGGAGCCTTCTCCACCACGCACTTGTCGCCCACGATGAGCATACACGCCAGGATGGGCACCTTCGACAGCTTGTCTGTGCTGTCGCCATACGCACTGTACTGATACTCATACTCCTGCGGACCTTCTGCCGTGTAGGGTACGAAGCCCGGATTCCCCTCTATGTCGGGCCCCTTGTTCCAGGCACTGCCCGTTATCGCTGTCGCCTCCTCGTGCCAGTGCTTGCGGGTGTAGTATCTGCCGTCGCTGTTGTTGCGGCTCGGCACCGTCTTGTGCCAATAACCGGGGAACGGCTGCGGATGTTCCTGCTCGTACAGGAATCTGTCGTAGAGTGTCGTACAGTAGTCCGTCATCTTCATCAGCGGGTTCAGCACCATCTTGCCCGATATCACTATATAGTTGGTCACCATCGGGTCGGCAGGCGACAGCACACCGCCCGCCACGTTGCCCGTATATTCCGCGCAGGGTATGGCGTTCTTGATGTCGTCTGCCGACGGCCGGTACTCACCCTCCGTGTCCTTGCCGTTGCCGTTGGTCGTTATCACCATGTAGTCGGTCATGCTGATGCTCGCCGTGGGCGAGTTGTCCGAGCCGTCGCCTCTCTTCTGTACCTTACCCGTGCTCACTATCAGCGCCGCACACATCATCTTGCCCAGCATGTCTATCAGCTGCGTCTGGTCTGTTCCGCTTGTCAGCTCCAGCATGTTCCTGCCGTCTGGCGCATAGAAGGTCCATCGGGGATGATTCTTCACCAGTGCGAACCAGTCGGTCACCTTTGCTCCTTCGTAAGTTGTCTTACCCTCGTTCGTCACCATACCCACGATACCGTCATACGCAGCCCAGCCCTCACCGTCGGCGCTATACTCCGTCAGCAGCAACTGGCGCTTGCCGTACACACTCTCTAAGGAGTCGCTGTCCAGCGGGTCGTCCACCAGTTCCTCTGTCTTCGTCACGCTCGCCGTCAGCAGCAGCTGGTTGTAGGTCTCGCCGATGCTTATCTGTGTGTCGCAGTCTGCCACGATGGCCGTCTCCACCGTCACCTTCTCCGGTGTGGTCTGCACGGCTGTCGTTCCGTCTTCTATGTTGCACCATGTCGTAGTCTCACCGGCTCTTATCGTCTCCCAACTGAAGACGTACATCCTCAAGCCGTCCTGCACGATGTGAAGATTCAGGTAGCGAAGCACCTCGCTCAACACGTCCTCCTGTGTCCACACGTCGTCCTCCTCGTCGCCGAGAAAGAGCAGCTCACTGATGCTCAGGTCGTCCAGGATGGAGTAGCGGCGGGCATCGGTAGCGTCGATGGTCTTCGACCCGTCGTACAGCACGGCCGTCTTTCTGCCGCCCGATATATCCAGGTTCTCCGTCACACCCGTCAGTATCTCGCTCACGATGTCATGGAAGCTGCGCTGGCTGGCCTGCAGCTTCACGCTCTCATACGACGAGCCTGCGGTGCCCACGTTCCGATAGGTGCTGTATTGCAGGGCACCCAGTGCGTCCACACACGTCAGCTCCACCTCGTCCCACACCTCGTTGTAGCCCTGCGAGAACGCCTGAGGCTCCACGTAGCCGGCAAACACACAGCGACCACCCTCGTAGATGTTCACCACCGCGTCGCGGCACGACGAACAGAAGAAGTCAGCCACGTAGTTGCGGCACAGCAGCCGCACGCTCGCCTGACTCATCAGCAGCACGTCGAAACTGTCGTTCACCTGTGTGCTCGTCTCCACGGGGTCCTCGCTCCAGCTGATGTCGCTTCCCTCGCCACCTATCTCCACCTCCTTCGTGCGGTCGCCGTGGGTCAGTATCTCCACCTTCACCTCCACGTCTCTCTCGTTACAGTAACTTCCGTGTATATACATATCTGCTTTTTACCTTTTTACTTTTTTACCTTTTTACCTTTCGATTAGATCTTGATGTTCGACCGACGGCGCATCTGGCGGGTCTCGTTGGCGGTCACCAGTACGATGTCCCTGCCTTTTATCTTGCCCACCACGCTGCCAGCCTTCACGCCGCCTGCGCCTCCTGCCATCAGTCCTGCCAGGACGTCCGTGTTCACCGTCGGCTGCATCCTTCCGTTGGCGATGGCGAAGAGTTGGGCCTGCTGGGCTGCGTTCAGTATCATCTCGCCAGAGTTCACACGGGCCAGTACGCGGTCGCCGCTCTTGCTGTTGCCGCCCACGATACCACCTGTGGCAAACTGGCTGATCGTCGCCACCATGCTCACAAGCTGTGCTGTACCCGATATTCCGAAGGCCAACCATGTTATCCAGCTCTGCTTCGCCGCGTCGGTCATCGCCGTGGCCAACGACAGCGCTAATTGTCCGATGGCTGCCATCACTAAGCCCGCTTTCGCTGCTGCCGAGTCACTGCCCAACTGCTGCATGGCGCCACCCAGAGCCTGACAGGCTGTGCCGGCTGCAGCGAAGCCCTTAGCGGTAGGGTCGACTATGCCTTGTATGTCTGTCATCGCCTTCCTTACGCCCTCAAAGTTGCCCAGGTCTACATTGCCTAAGCCCTTGATCTTTTCGAAGTCTTCCATCTTCTGCGACAGCTGCTCTAAGCGCTTGGGGTCGGCCTGCACCTGCAGAGGGTGCTCCTTCAGATACTTCTGCATGTCATCGAACGACTCCTGCAGCTGCTCTGCCATGGGTTTGATGGCTTTCTTCACCTCTATGGGTGGCGGAACCTCCACGCCTATGCGTACCTTCAGGAAGTAGAGGTCACGCTGCAGCGCCTCCATCTCATTGTTGAGCGACTTGGCGGTTGCCTCGTTGGCAGTGGCGCTAAGTTGTCTCTTTTTCTCGTCAATGGCCTTTGTATACCAGTCGATGCTGCCCTTCAGTGGGTCGTCTTTCTTGTCGGTCACGGACGGGGTATGGTTGGTAGTTCCGCCACTTCCGACTCTGCCGCCTGTGCCACCTGTGCCGGAAGTTATTTTGCCCGCATCTATCCACCCGTTGCTATTGGCAGCTGAAGCCATTTGCTTCTTCGTGTCTTCTATCTGCTTAGATAGATTATTAATGGAATTATCAATCTTGGCCACTTGTTTGTCGCCCGAAACGTTGGTGCCATTATATCGCTCTGCACCCACCTTGGTGAACCGCCACTGCCCGTCATTACCAACTCTTCCGTATCTTTCGCTTCGCCAGCTTTCAGGCACAACATCCCCTTCCTTAGCATGTCTTCCGCCTTTTTTGGCATCATTAGCTATATTCTGTACAACCTTGTTTTTCTGCTCTACAAGGCCAATCTGCTTCTGATACAGTTCGGTCAACTTGGCAGCATAGGCGGCAGCCTGCGCTCTTCGGGTAAAGGCTTCTACCACGGCACCCGTATTCTTCCGAAATATGTTTTCAGCATCAGCCACTCCGTTCACCTTGATCTTCAGCTCGGCAAAGGCCGACTGATTGTTTTTTATCCATGCGGTTTTTTCATGCTCACTGCGCAGGTTCTTCCAGCCATCTTTCAGCTGTTCGTATTTCATAATCAGATTGGCATAAGTACTCTTTAGCGTGCTGTCGTAGGCACTCTGTACAGCATCGGCAGCTTTGGCTTCTTCGCTCGCCATATTTTTTGCACTCTCCGCAGCCTGAGTATTGCTATCTATGAGATGCCCGATAATTTCAGTAAGAGCCACAATAGCGATACCTACACCTGTAGATATCATCAAACTACGTATTGCGAGTCTTAAAGTCTCAGCACTCACAGCTGCCCCTCGCATGGTGGCAGAACATACTTCTACAATAGGGGAAAACATCGCTATCGATGTTCTCGCCAGCTTGGATATCACTGCCAAGATATTAAACGTCTTCGATAATGACACTACAGAAGTCGCACACATAGCCATCTGTGCGGATATACTGATATAAGGCAGCACGTTGCCGATAGACTTCTGCAGCGTGTCAGAATATTCTCCCAACTTATTATTGAGCATCTGCAAAGTTGAACTTCCCGTGTGTGCCACGGTATCAAATGCATTATCAATAGTTCCTGCGCTGTCCTTCATACTACTCACGTTTTCGCTGAATTTATCCGACAGGTTACCCATCAGCGGCGTGAGGGCGCGCAGACTCTCTGCGCTTCCGAAAAGTTTGCCGTACACCTCCTGCTCCAGAACTCCACTCGATTTCGAGTACTCCTGCACACTCTTTCCGAGTTGCTGAAGAAACTGCTCCATGCCGCCTGCAGCCTTGATGGCGGCTGCGTCAAACTGAATACCCATCTGCTGAGCCATCTCTGCAGCCTCGCTCGAAGGTTTGATCAGAGCGGTAAAAATAGCCGCCAACTGAGTGCTCACCTCGGCAGTATCACCGCTCACGCCCGTCAGTGTGCTGAAGGTCGCCATCAGCTCGTCCACGCTCACGCCAAGGGTGGCTGCCTGAGAGGTGACGCGTGGCAAGGCTTGCGCCAACTGCTCAAAGCTCGTAACACCTTTCTTGGCCGTGAGCTGTATCTTGTCCTGGATGGAGCCTGCAGCCTCCCAGTCTAATCCATAGTTCTTGATGATAGTGGAGGTCACCTTCACCGTTTCCTCAAGGTTTGCAATACCAGCCACAGAGGCACGCGCCGACTTATTAAGGAACGTTATCCAGTTATTCTCTGGCACACCATTGGAAATAACCTGATATAGACCATTTGCCAACTTGTCTCGGGCAACAGGAACCTCGTGAGAGAGTTCAGCCACCTGGTCTTTCAACTTGGCAAATTCCTCACCGCTCTTTCCTGCCATGGTGTTGGCAGCCGCCATGGCACCACCGAAGCTGCGGCTTTCAGCGGTAATATCATTTAGTACAGACGAGAGTTGTCCGATAGCATTGGAGACATTGTTCCATTTCTCCACTATCTGATTGGTATTGATGAGCTGCTCTTGCAGCGCACCGGCAGCTCCCTTTGCGCTGTCAGCAACACGGCGCAGATTATCGACAGCCGTAGTAGCCGTCACAACCTTTTCCTTGCCGTCAATATTGAGCCGAATGTTAAATCTTACCTCGTTGGCCATACTTTTTGCTTTATAATTTTGATTATTCGATTCTTTTTACTATATTTGCAGCGTGTTAATATTTAAACATCATTATGGCAGAATATAAAGTTACACCGATGAAAGACAGAACCGTCTGCGGCTGGATTGCCGTCGCAAGCTTCATTATAGGACTGGTTCTCTGCGACTGGGTTATGGGGGCAAAAGCACCAGGCTGGGCTTCCGATTTATTGATTCTGTGTGGTATCACTATGTTTATAAGCACCTTGTTGTGGGTGATTATGCTCTGCCAGGATGATAATATATAATTTCATTTTACCCCTGCCTTTTTCTTAGCCTCCCTGTACCGCTCCATGATTTCCTCACGGCTCTGACCTTTTTGCTGACTCCGGCAAGATGTTGCCTTCTGTTCTTCACTTTCCCATGGGAACTTCATGAAGTCCTGCGCCCTCAGTCGCTTCTTCGAGTAGGGTTGCAGAGAGCACAGGCACTGCATCCTCATGCGTTCCCATCTGCCACGCTCCAGGTCCGTCTCCCGTTGCCACCACGCGTCGTAGGCCGCATAAAACTCGGAAGGGGTGCATCGGCAGAAGTCATCCTTGCTCATACCCATACACCCCATCGCCACGCCCTGCAGATGCTCCACATCCGTGGGCTCATATTCGCAGCCATCAGCCGACGAAGCTTCGCCGGCTATTTTTTTTTATCTTCACCCGTCTGTGCCATCGCCTCGTTCCAGACGTTCAGGTCGTCGGGAGTAATCTGGCAGCAGAACGTCTCAAAGTCCGTCTCGAAGTCCACTCCGTCGGCCTTGCAAGCACACTTCACGCAGCACCACATAAACATCAGAAGCTCCTCGATGTCGCCACCGCTCATCTGGCTCACGTCCTTCTGCATGTTGCGCTTATACAGCAGCATGGCGCCCATCGTCAGGCGGCAGGGCAGCTCCCTGCAGCCTACGGTGATATACGATATACCTTTGTTCATAACTTTTAGTCTACTACGTTTTAATTACCCTCGTCGGCAGAGAGGCCCGTTACAGCCGTCTCTTGCAGACCTGTAGTCTGTTTCTCCACCTTGCCGCAGTTCTCCAGCTGGATAGAGTACTTCGAGTCGTCGCCTGCCTGGGCGTCGAGGTCCAGCGAGGTAATAATAAACTTACCCTTGTAGCCACCGGCTGTCTTGCCCGAACGGCTGCCTGCCTCGCGCACGTTGTATGTCACGTCAACAGGTGTGCCGCTTATCTGCATATCCTTCAGCTGGTCGTAGGTAGGAGCGTCCGTGGTGCCGTCTGTGCACACCACGCCGTCGGCGCTGATGCTCTCCGAGTAGCTCTTCACGTACTTCTCCTTCCACTTGCCGCTCGCAGCCTCCTTGGTCACTCGCTCGCCGGTCTCCGTCTGCGTCGTTATCTTACAGCCGGTACTGAAGGCAAGCGCACCGCCACCCACCGACAGGATGAGGTCGGTTCCGTCTAATATATGTTCCATATTCTATTCTCTTTTTTTAATGATTACTGATAAATAAACTATTAGGATCAATCCGATAACCGCATACGTCCACATCGCCCAGTCGTGTTCTGGAGGCTTCTTCTCTTCCACGCTTTCTACACCGTTATAACGGCTTTTTGATGCCGTTCTATTCGTCTTGGAAACAGTGCTCTCCGAAGTGCGGCCAGCGAACTTTTCGCCCTCGAGATGCGACTGCTCTTTCGACTTTCCGCTACCCTCGATGCGATAACCGCCGCCCTCCAGTGGCCTGATGAGCCACGCCTGCTGCCACTCCTCGTCAGCCGTCACGCTTGCCCTCGTCAGGCTCGTCGTCTGCGTCGTGTCGTGGCTTACGCTGCTGTCTTGGCTTGCGCTGCTTGCCTGTTGTTTCTGTTGCGTCTGCGTCAGCGCCGTCTTCTTGGTTCTGCAGCTCGCCGCTGACAGGACAAGAAGCACGATGAGGACACAGCTGTATAGCCTCGATAGCCCTTGTGAGGCGGTTGAGCGCATAGCGCGTGCGGGCGTTCTCTCGGTTGAGTTCCCCGATAGCCTTTGCATTGTCTTCTGCTGCATCGTTCAGTTCTTTTTGTTTAGCTAAGAGTTCCTTGCTCACGTCGCCATACATCTCCTTGAAGGTGTCGTGTATGCGCTTCGCCTGCTCGGCCTCCTTTACTTTTCGGTTGGCTATCCAGGCGATGGCAGCACCTATGCCGCCGCTCGGGATAGCCCACTGCAGGATGTTCATAATCATGTCTGTCATCGCCTTTCTAACCGTTTGAATTTAATGTTAAGTATATGATGAAGATTTGAAGCCTTGTTAGCCTGCCTTATAGCCGCTGTAGATCACACCACCGGCATCCTCCTTCTTAGGCATACAGATGAAGTAGTGACGGTAAGACACTAAGTTGCGCTGATACTGAGGATCGCTCTCCGCAGGGCTGTAGTACATCTTGGTAGTACCTGTGGCCTTGAACACACGGGGCACGTAGAATGCGAACGAGCACTGGAACTCGCCTGCCTTAGGTGTGGCGCCAAGGGTGTTCTTCACACCTGCAGTACTGTAGGTAGGACAGGCACCGTACTCGTAGATGTCGAAGCCATAGAGGCGGCCTACAGTACCGTCGTTGCGGTTGATGTTATACTGCTCCTTGAATGCCTGGTCGGTCTCGAGGAGGTCGTTCACGTGGTCCGTACAGAGCACCAGACGGCGGTCAGTCACTGGCACGCCTAATGCGTCAAGCTTGCGCTTCAGAGCCACAACGTCGTCAATGCAGAGCTTGATGCGCTTGGTGGCGGCGTCCACTGCGCCGGTAGTCACGAGCACAGGAGTCTTGTCCGTGTTCTTCGTAGGACAGAGCGCATGGGCTGCCTTGGCATACTTGGCATCGTTCAGGGCGTTGGCACAACTTTCCTTCACGCGTGCCATCTTTTGGTAACTGAGAGCATACAGCTCGTCGTCGGTCACTGGCACCACCTTGGTCTGGAACTTGTCAAGCGAGAAGGTCTTGTCGCCGTCCTCTAACTCCTGAATGTCCAGTGGGTAGGTGGTGTTGTTGACAAGCACCTGTGGGTCGGCACCCACATCTACGAGGTGGATTACGTCGTTGCTGACGATAGAACTCTGGTCGGGCACACCGTTGAGCCATGCTGCGTCCAGTTTTCCGCGGAGAGCCCTGATCAGCTCACCTGTCCACACCTCTGTCAGCACACCATCACAGGCTGCATCCTCAGGCATGAAGCCAGGCACCGCGATGGCGATGAGACTGGCCACGATAGCACCGCCAATGGCGCTGCAGCCCAACAGCGTTGCGATAATTCCACCCACAATGGCATTGAAGAGCAATGCCGTCATAATCTTGATAATTGTTTTCTTTTTCATTGTCGTTTTCTTTTTTACCTTTTTACTCTTTTACTTTTTAACCTTTACGCTGGTTCAAAGTCGTACTCTGCCTTGTAGAGGCGCACGAATTCATCGTAGTGGTTGTCATGCAGGTCCATCATCACGTTGGCTGGCACGGCACTCAGCTTCTCGTACTTCGAGTAGTCTTGTGGTTCTGCCACGATATTACCCTTGTCGGTTCGGTGCAGGGTTGCCGTAATCTTGCCCTGGGGCTGCATGGCCGACAGGGTGAGATTCAACTGCTCCAGACCCAACTTCTTGCCCAGTTCCACGAAATGATCCTTCATGCCTGCAGCAAGTCGCTTCTCGGCGATGGCGGTTTCCACCGCACGTGTGACGGCGGCCAACTCCACGGCCTGCTGCTGCGCCTGGAGTGTCTGTACCTGGGTCTCCAAGGCGGTCACCTTACCTGCCGCAAGACTGAGGCTTGCGAGCTTCTCATTCACTTCTGCTTCCGTTGCGGTCTCCTTCAGACCCAACTTGATTGCTAAATCTTTTAATTCCATTTCTTTGTTTTTTAATGGGGTTTTACTTACATTATCTAATAGGGGAAGAACGCCGTCGATGGCATTCTGTCCTGCTGAAAGTGAGATTGTCTTACCTTCATGAGTGAGAACGATGGCGTCATCATTGCCGCCAATATCCACCACACTCACCTCGATGAGTTTCGATTTCGTCACCGTCGGTCTCTGCTGACCCTCGGCGAGCAGCTGCTTGTCGTCGCTCATCTCCAAGATCTGGAAGTTCGCGCTCACCATTTTCACGCTACCGAACTCCCATTGCTTCTTCAGCTGTCGCGACAGGTCCGTAGCCTCGTCAAAGACCAGCTCGCCAGTCACGTCCTGACCTTCCACCTTCAGATCCTTCACCAAGCCCACCACCTTGCCGCGTTCGTGCATGTAGAGCAGTACCGGGTTGCGCTGATACTGCGCCAGGTCGATACCTGATGTGAGGATTCGAGTGCCGTAGCAGTTCACGCTCTCATTACTGATTCTTACTCGTTTTCCTTTTCTCATATCTTTTTTACTTTTTACCTTTTTACCTTTAAAAGTCCTTTTTACCTTTAAAAGTTTTTTTCGGATGCAATATTACTAACTTTTCGCATATCCTCCAAAAAAGTATGAAATGCTTGCACACTTCCGTGAAGCCGCTGCACACTATTTTTGCAGATTGCCCAAAAAGTCGCAATTTTGCAATACCAAACCCCGCAGGGCGCCAGTCGCCTCCGTGGTTTTCTATTTACATTATAACAACATTCGAATATGACAAAAGCAGAATTAGAACGTAAGAAGAACCTCGCCCGAACCCTCTATATGGCGGGTAAGGAACAGGCAGAGATAGCCGAGCAGATTGAGGTATCAAGGGTGACAATATCCAAGTGGGCCAACACGGAGGGATGGAAAGAGCAGCGGGCTGCCAAGAACGTCACACGTCCGGAGCTGGTCAACAAACTACTCCTCACCATCGACACCCTCATCAGTCAGGTAAACGAATCCGGCGACCCGGACAAGATTTCCGGACTGGGCGACCGATTGGCCAAGCTCTCGTCCGTCATTCAGAAACTCGACAAGAAAGCCAACGTGGTGGATGCCATCGAGGTGTTCATGGCCTTCTCGAAGTGGATGCAGTTCCGTGCTCAGACCGACCCGAACATCACACCCGAACTTCTCAAGACATTCAACTATTACCAGGATCTCTTTATTTCCGACAAGATGAACAACGGCTTCAGTTGCGAACTCTAAGGTATAACAATAATAATTAGAAGCAAAGAAGGATGGCTACACTATCAGAAAAGAAACAGGCCATCGAGGCGTGGCGCGAACACTGCAAGCAGATAGCAGCGCTCACCGACACCTCGCTCATGGCTCCCGAAAGCAAGACGGATCGGAAGAAACGCATTGCTTCCCTGCAGAGGGACTATGCTGCCTTCTGCGAATATTATTTTCCGCACTTCCTGCAGCTCAAGGATAAGACCACCGGCAAGGTGCTGCGCACCATCCACAATGCGCCGTTCCACAACCTGGCAGCACGCAAGGTGAAGTCTACGCCCAACCTGAAGGCGGTGTTCATGTGGCCTCGTGGTCACGCCAAGAGCACCCATCTGGACGTTTTCCTGCCCCTGTGGCTCATGTTTCAGCCCCTCAGACTCATCAACTTCATGGTCATCGTGGGCAAGAGCGAGGATGCTGCCTGCCGACTCTTGGGCGATATACAGGCTGAACTGGAATACAACGACCGACTCAAGGCGGATTTCGGAGAACAGAAGCCTAACGGCGGCGACTGGACCGATGGCGAGTTCAAGGCACAGTGCGGCGTCAAGTTCCTCGCCTGCGGACGCGGTCAGAGTCCTCGTGGTCTGCGAGACCGTGAGGCACGTCCCGACTACATCGTCATCGACGACCTCGATGATGATGAGCTCTGCAAGAACGAGAAGCGTGTCCGCGAACTTACCTCGTGGGTCAAGTCAGCCCTCTTCGGTTCCTTGGATGTGGGCCGTGGCCGATTCATCATGGTGGGCAACCTCATCTCGAAGAACTCCGTGCTCTTCAATATTGCCCACACCAAGGGCGTGTTTCTCTCAAAGGTGTATGCCGTGGACAAGAACGGAGACCCTACATGGAAGGAGAAATGGACACGCGAGGAGGTGGATGCTTACCGTGAGTTCGTGGGCTACCGCGACTGGAACAAGGAGATGATGCACAACCCCATCAAGGACGGCACCATCTTCCGCCATGAATGGATCAAGTACAAGCGTATGCCCCGGCTCTCGAAGTACGATGCCTTAGTATGCTATACCGACCCGTCGTGGAAGTCCACCACCGAGAACGACTACAAGGCGTGCCGACTCTGGGGAAGCATCGGCAAGGAACTGCACCTCATAGACTGCTTCGTGCGTCAGGAAACCACGGGTGCCATGGTGAGATGGCTCTACAACCTCTATGAGCGAAGCTTAGAAGAGGGAGCAAGCATCCAGTTCTACATGGAGGCAAACCTGATGCAGGATACCGCCCTCGATGAGTTTGCCGCCGAGGGCGACCTGCGGGGCTACCAGCTGCCCATCACGGCCGACAACCGCAAGAAGCCAGACAAGCTGCAGCGCATTGAGTCCATAGCTCCACTCTGGGAGCGTGGCGTGGTGTTCTACAACGAGTCGCTCCGAGACTCCGAGGATATGCAGGTGGGCATCGACCAGACGCTCTCGCTCGAACATGGCAGCCGTGCACACGACGATGCGCCCGATGCCGACGAGGGCGCTATCTACATCCTCCAGAAGCAGGGCAGAGTGGCTGCCTTCGTTCCGAGAATAGTGAAGAGGATGCGCCCCAAAAATTCATGGTAACAAAAACATTTCTAATTTCTCATTAAATTATGAGTTTCATCACACAGGAAGACTTCAAGGTCGTGAGCAGCGAAGCTTCGCTCAAGGCCATCACGGGTGCCGACCCCGACAATGTCAGCAACGCCATTGCGGAGGCACAGGAGGAAGTGGCAGGCTATCTGCGACCCAAGTACGACACCGACCGAATCTTTGCCACTCAAGGCGACGAGCGAAACCGCCAGCTCGTCATGTACACCGCCGACATCGCGCTCTACAACATGACTGCATCGCTCCCCAACCGTATGGGCTACGAGACCCGCAAGGAGCGCTACGAGCGGGCCGTCAAGTGGCTCGAGGGCGTACAGGCGGGCAAGATAGTACCCGACCTGCCCGTCGCCACTGACGAGTCGGGCAACGACATCTCGCAGGGAGGGGTCCTGGCATACGGCAACGGACCCGACCGTCACAGCTGGTAATTCAGCCGTAAACATTTCTAAATTACTGAACTTTCGTATATCAGGAAGTTAAAGGAGTTAAGGAAGTTAAGGAGTTAAGACGTATGTCTTGCAGCTTAATAACTACGCCAAAAAGACTATTGTCTTAACTCCTCAGCGACCGTAGGGAGCGATAACTCCTTTAACTTCATTAACTTCTGAACTTGCGAAACTTGAATAAATTATCATTTCTAATTAAACGAAAATGGCAAGATTGAACATAAATATAGCCAAAGACCGCATAGAGGATGCCTGGAGGGCATTCCTCGGCAAGCCGCAGCTCTGGAGAACTAAATATGGTGACATAGAACTGGTAGGCAAGAACAACCGCCGACAGGTGGAGAGCATCATCGCCAAACTGCAGCGTACCACCGAGGCGCTCACCAAGGGCGACATACAGAAGTGGCGACGTGCATGGCAACTCGCCATCAGCGTGGAAAGCCCCAACCGTCAGGCGCTCTACGACATCTATCGCGACACCGAGATAGATGCCCACCTCTCCGGCTGTATCGACCAGCGAAAGGGCTTCGTCATGTCTCACTCTTTCAAGTTGGAGGACAAGAACGGCACACCCAACGACGACCTCAAGCACTTCCTCGAGCAGGAATGGTTCGTGGAGTTCTGCCGCCTCGTGCTTACTACTCCCTACTGGGGGCACTCGCTCATCGAACTCGGAGACCTCGGTACCGACGGCGACGGATGCTTGTCCTATAACGACATAAAGTTGGTAGATCGTAAATACGTCATCCCCGAGCACCACCGCGTCATCACCGACCTCGGACAGGACTGGACCACTGGCATCGACTACCACGAGCCGGAATGGTTCGGCAACCTCATCGAGGTGGGCAGACCCGACGACCTCGGCCTCTACCTCAAAGCTTCGCTACACTGCATACCTAAGAAGAACGTACTGGCGGCATGGGATGTCTTCAGCGAGATCTTCGGCATGCCGCTGCGCATTGCCACCACCAGCTCGAGAGACCAGAAGGAGGTGGACCGCATCAGCGACATGATGGCGCGCATGGGTCAGGCTGGCTATGCCGTACTGCCTACGGGCACGGAAATACAGATAGTGGAAAGCGCCAAGAGCGACGCATTCAATGTTTACGACAAGCGTGTGGATCGTGCCAACTCCGAAATCTCCAAACTCATCATCGGCCAGACCATGACAATAGAGGACGGTAGCAGCCTCTCGCAGAGCCAGACCCACCTGAAGGTGTTTGAAAACTTGGTGGAGAGCGATGCCAAGCTGCTTGCCAACACCATCAACAACCAGCTGATTCCCCGCATGATCAGCCACGGTTTCCCTCTGCAGGGTTATCACTTCGCATGGGATGACAGTCCAAGCTACACCCCGGAGCAGCAGATGGAGTATGAGAAGATGATCTCCGACCGATACGTGGTGGACGGCAAGTACTTCGCCGACAAATACAATATGCCCGTAGGTGAACGCATCCAGCAGCCTTCACTCTTCGGCAGCGAACCTGCAGACACGAAGAAAGACACAAAGGAAGACCCGAAGGACAACAAAAAGGACCTGAAGAATTTTTTCGACTGAGCCCCGAAGCTTACGAGGGGCTACACTCGAGATACAAGGAGATACTGAAGGGCATGGACGTGCCGCCATTCATATCTTTGACCAAAGAGGAGGATATTGAAGAAATAGCAAAGAAATGGGCAAGCGCTATCAGCAATAAGTATGCAAGAGAAGATGCCGAAGAGGCTGCACGGATTGTGTTAAGAAGTGGGATTGTAACAGAACTACCCGATTTGCGTGAGGCGGATTTAGGAGGAAGAAAACGTTTTTCTGGTCTAACTCGTGCAAATTTCCACGCTGCTATATGCGAAGGAGACACCAGTTCTATCAGAGTAAACAAACGTGCTTATAAAACATGGGTAAAGGACACTGATGATGCAGTACGAGGAGGATGGCACGCACAAAGAAACACCATCTTACACGAATTAGGGCATTACATCGACTTTTGTAATGATCCCGATTTCTTTCGATCGGTCGAACACGAATGGAGCTTGGACAACGCGGACAGAAAATTTGTCAAGAAGCAACTGTCCGAGTATTCCCTTACCAATCGTGCCGAGTTTGAGGCGGAACTGAACTCTGCAATACTAAGTGGTAAGGCTTTCCCTGAGGAAATCCTTGCACTCTCCCACATGAAACAGACAAAAACTCCTATTGCCAAGCAACTACTTGACTACGGCTCTGGAAAGAAAGTTTGTTTGCCTAACGAAGACCTCACGAAGAAGTACAAGAACGCGCTCAAGGCGATGTTCCGCCAAGAAGGCAGCACCTTTACCGTTGACATCCTTGGCAATAAGGATGTACAAGAGTTTATCAGCACCCACGCCACGATGCTTAATAATAGCTTCGTTCAAGTCAAGATGAGCGACAAGATGCGCGAGCGTCTTACCCGCTCCAACTACATTTTCTCGGGCATCAAGACATTCCACGAGCTCAACGAGGCTTTCCCTTCCATGCTCGATGAGAACGGCAATAAAAAGCCGTTCGAACGCTTCCTGAATGATGTCCAGAAAATCAACGGCACCTACAATGCCAACTATCTGCACGCCGAATACAACTTCGTACAGGCTTCTGCCACCATGGCGGCGAAGTGGGAACAGTTCAGCGAGGATGGCGACCGATACAACCTGCAGTACCGCACGGCCAAGGATGACAAGGTGCGCCCGGAACACGCTGCCCTCGATGGGGTGACACTCCCCATGAGCGACTCTTTCTGGGAAACCTATTTTCCGCCGAATGGATGGTCCTGCCGCTGTACCGTGGTACAGGTGCGCAAGCAGAAATATCCGGCCACAGAGCACGCTGAAGCCATGAGCAGGGGCGAGGAGGCCATGAACGGCGAACGATACAACATCTTCCGCTTCAACAGTGGCAAGCAGGGCAAAACCATGCCCGACTACAACCCTTACACCATCAGGCGGTGTAATGACTGCGATGTGGCGAAGGGAGGTAGCGTAAAATTAGGGGCTTTTATTCCTGACTACCAACTTTGCCGTGGCTGCGTAAAGATTAGAGAGTGCTACAAAGATAGAGAAAAGGCTAATGGCGAAGAGAATCTCACCAAGCATACAAAAGAAGAGAAACATGCGATTTATTCCATGCCAATAGAGGAGCAATTTGAAGCCCTCTCTAAGAACAAGGAAGGTTATGAAGTATCTCGCCATATACTGAAGGATAAAAAAGAGATGGACTACAATCGTGTATTTGATGCCGCAAAACTACTATCTAAGTTTAATAATGTGAGAATACTGCCCGAGATACACGCCAGCGAGCTCGATGTAAGAAACCGCCTTGGACTTCCCGAAAAGAAGAACCCGGACTTGATGTTTGGAAATACTTTCGTGGATGTAAAGTCTCCGTTCTCCAGTAGGAACATTGTTACTAACGCAAACGATGCTTGTAAACAAAATGCCATAGCTTGCATTACAGATCATCTTTGCCATATAGACAAAAACAAAATAGGTCTTTTAGCAAGAAAGGTATTAAGTGACAAAAACTACACAAGGGATACCGTATTCTTTGTCGTGGAGAATAAACTTTATAAATATACAACAGCCGACCTTTAAAAAAGATCGGCTGAGGTTTCCCAACTTCGCGGGCTGGTTCCAGTGGTTACAACTCCCACGCTGCAAATATACAATAAACTTTTTAAACTCGCAAAGATATGAGCAAAAAAGAAGAGAAAAAGAGAAAAATCGAATGGAAACAGCACCGTTTCGCCATTTCCTTGGTAGCAAATCCAAAGAATATGAGCAAAAAAGATACAGAAACTATAAAAATGCGCCTACCAATAAGAGTAGAGTACCCAGACACAAACAGACTGGGCAGACTTTGGCAGCGAATAAGGTGCCGATTGGGAAGTTTACGGCTCCTGAGCCGTGAGCAGCCTTTCCATTCACTATTTTTACAAGACCGAGATAAACTTTCTCGTTTACTCTATATGCCATGTACATATGATATACTCCAGAAACGAGAGATAAAAATAATAAAATCATTCCGGCAGTTGTCAGAGACAGAGGAGAGAGGCATAGTTTCAATTTATCTTGAAAAACGGTTAGAATACCTAATAAAGTGGCATCTAACGTTGTCAGATGACGGATTAGAGCTAAGCGCTGTTGTTCCAGCTCCTCTCTTATATCCATTAATTCTCGATTCATCTCGAGCTTGGTACTTTGTGTCAGATAATGTTTCATAATCTATCAATGCTTTAAGTTATACAATATATATAAACGTCAAAGCTGCGGCAATATTATGCCATTCCAGTCCCTACTAAGGCTGGGCCCCTATCCCTACTACCGATGAGCCTCGGTCCCTATTAGGGATGGAGCCTCGTCCCTATAGGGATGCAAAAACAATATTCTAACGGTGTTCTATCACCATTATATTCACATTTTAATCTTAAAAGTAAATGATCAATTACAGTATTGCAATGATGGGCAACCCTGCCAAGAAGCAGGACCCAAAGAAAGCCTACGGTGTGGCTCAGTACACCGAGAAGATGACACTCGCCAAGTTCAGCGAGCATATCTCAAGCCACGGCAGCACATACGACGCAGAAGACGTGGAAGCTATCCTCGGCAAGGCCGTGAAGTGTCTGCGCGAAATGCTCCTTTCCGGAAAGAAGGTAGAGTTAGGCAAGCTCGGAGAATTCTACGTCACCCTGCACGGCAAGGGCACGGAACTCGCCAAGGACTACAACCCTGCCACCTGCGTGGAGAAGGTGAACGTGGTGTGGAATCCTGGCAAGCTCTTCGAGAACCTGAAGGAGGATGCTGCCTTCAACTTCGTGGCAAGCCGCAACGAACAGGAAGAGGCTAAGCGAAAGGCCAAGGCGCAGAAGGACGACAATGGCAACACACCGCCTGCATCGGGAGGTGATAGCCCAGCGCAAGGGGGCGGTGGTTCCTCGTCATCAGACGCGTCACAGGGCACACAGCCCGGAGGTGGAGACACACCACAGGGAGGTGGCGACGGCGAATAACTCTTACTGAACTTTCGCATATCAGGAAGTTAAAGGAGTTAAGGGAGTTAAGGAGTTAAGACGTATGTCTTGCTGCTTAAAAAACTACGCCAAAAAGACTGTTGTCTTAACTCCTCAGCGACCGTAGGGAGCGATAACTCCTTTAACTCCTTTAACTTCTGAGCTTGCGAAACTTGAATAACTATTACTTGAGCCAAAAAAGGGGGCTGCATCATCACGATGCAGCCCCCTCTGTCGTTTCAGGGTCCGCCAACCCCGACCGCCTGCGGCTATGTATACAAAACTTAAACCTAAGAAACCAAAAAATGATCTATTCATCTTCGCGGGACTTCACAGCCTGCTGGGGTTCGCCAACCCCGAAATGAGAGTATAGTTAAAAAAAGCCGCAGGGCATACTGCTAACTTAAAACATTCTGACACCCTCACGGGCTTTACAGGAATTGGTTGATTAATAACATCTAAAAATAAATTACTAACAAACAGTGTAAATATATGATATAAGATATTCCTTAACTCTTGAAACTTATCTTCTCGTAGCCGTGCCAGTGTATGTTTACCTTTACCTGATTGTCCGCAGATACTTCACATGCATCACCTCTATGTTCTCCATCAGCTCGCCATGACTGCGGCAGGTCATTGTCGTGTGCGGGCAGTACGCTGTGTAAACCTCAGTATTCGCTCCTGTTCCAACAAGAGCATTCAGCACCTTGTTCGTAAGGTGGTAGGCTGCTTCAAAGCCGCCCTCTGCCCAGTCTGTCACTATATGAAGCCTTACATCGCCCTCGCCGCGCTGCGACAGCTTGGAACCTGTAAGCGGCCGCCATTCAATATCGCCGAACTCGATGAATACGGCAGGACGCTGCCAGGGACTTTCCTCGTCCACATACTCCACATTCTCGTTGTACAAATCCACGTGCTGCACTTCGGGCACCTTTAAATTGATAACACGCTTTGTATTGTTAAATAAACTCAGTCTTCCGTCCATAATTCAACATTAAATATTTAAATGATTAAAATACTCCTCAAGCTCATCCTCGATGATCTTTGTCACTTCTTTCTCAACTTCCGGGGCCATGCCCAAGAACTGACGTTTCGGTATCTTGATGGTCTTGCCCACCTTCATCAGCGCCATCGCCCGCCAGAACTCAGCGTTAGGATTAAGATTCATCTTGGAAGTCCAAGCATAGAAGCCACCATCCGTCAAAGTGCGACGCTTGCCGCCCTGCTTTTTGGTCATTCCCATCGACTCATAGAACTTGGCTCGAAAATACCGCTTCATCTTCTCCGTTACCTTGATTTCTCCGCCCTCGTTATGTATGGCTGCATAGGGAGAGGAGGAGTAGAACGTGATAGAGGTGGCATCGCTCCGGCTCTGAACGCTCTTCCTCAGGTCGCCCGAGGCTACGAGGATATGCCCGTCGCCTCTTATCGGACTTTTCCGCCTTGCCCATGCCTTGGTAAAGAACCCCTGGCGCTCAAAGTTCTTGTCGAACTCGTCGCCGATCTCCACACGGATGTCAGACAGGATGTGGCGCATCACAATGCTCAGGTCTTTGTTTACGTCCATAGTCTTTATTATTTATCAGCAATACAGCCCATCGGCAAGATAATCATCATGCAGGGCTTGCAGATTCGGGTCCGACATGCGACTCTCCAACTCCTGATACACCAAGGCTTGATCCTGCAGTGTTAGTTCCTTGGTCTGTTGCTTGGCATAGGCTACGATACGATTGACAATCTCTTCCATACGCTCTTATTTACTTTTCGGGTTCGTCAAACTGCAAGAAAAGCTCATCATCGACGGGGATCTCATTGCGGGGGTCGGCACTGGCGTTGAGGATGTTGTACAGCTGGCGCTCCGAGATGGCATAGTGCGGGTAGATATAGCGGCGCCATATCTCGCGGTTCGATATGCCGAGCTTCGCATATCTGTCGTATATGCTGTTGATGTCGGCTACGCGCTTCTTGTAACTCAAGCCTCGACGGCCGCGCTTCAGATTCCTCATCGATGATCGTATGCTTTTCTAATTAAACTTCAGTAAGAAGGTTCTTTTACCTTTTTACCTTTTTTACCTTTTTACCTTTAAAAGTTCTTTTTACAGCCTGCAGAAACTGGGCTCTATGCGCATCCACACGCCCGTCTCCTTGTGACGACGGAAGAAGTAATAGTTCACGGCGGTCTTCTGCACCACGTTCGACTCCTTGAAGAGGGTCATTATGTCCTTGTACTCCTGGTCGCCGAAGCGGTCTTCCAACTCGTAGAGCTTCGAGATGCTCTTGTAGTCCAGGTCGCCACGCTGGTTGCGCTCCAACAGGGTCATCGCCAACTGGTACATCGGGTCTTCCTGGCCCTTCTCGCTCTTCTGCATGTAGTTCTTCAGATAGGCCACTAAGCGCTCGGCTGCCATGTCGGCACGCTCATCGAAGCCCTTCACGCTGTTGCTCGCCACCTGCAGGCGGAAGTCGCCGTCGGTGATCGTGTAGTTGCGCTGATCGGCATTCTTCAGCTGACCGTAGTCGCGCATCACGGAGATGAAGCCTTCCGACTCTTTCTCAAGCCATTGCTTGAAACCTTTCACGTCGGCGGTCACGTTCACTAAGAACTCTTCCACACGGTGCATGAACTCGGCGCGAAGGCTCTCGTAGGCATCGCGCTTGGCCTGGCGGCTCTCGTTGGCGTCAGCGTTGAGCTGGGCAAGTAGAGCCTTCTTCTCTTCTGCCGTCATCTGCGACAGGTCAATTGGGTTTTTCTTTGTTTCCATTGCTTCCTTTGCTTATTAATATGAATTGATTGTTGATGTTTCGCTCTTCATGCTTCACGCTTCGTTCTTCGCTTCCCAAGCCTCCCTTGCGGGCAATGGCGCGAAGCTTCACGCTCAGGCTTTCCAGTTCCTCCACCGACAGACGGCCGAAAGGCTTACCGCTGATCCTGGGGTTGCGACAGAAGTCGTTCACTCGCTGCCAGTCGCTGGTGTCGATCTGCAGGACCTGCATCAGACGAAGACAGATGCTGCGCCTGCGTTTCAGCTCCCGGTCGTAGCCGCTGGCGGCTTCCAGTTCCTTGCAGGCTGCGTCATACTCCACCTGAGTCATCTCACTCAGATGCTCCGTGCGTCCGTTGGTCCAGTTCTGCACCATCAAGCGCTTCTCCTCCTCGCTGTCGCGATGACTCAGGCGGTTCCAGGCGCGCCAGAATCTTCCGTAATTCTTCATCGCTCCCAACTGTCTTTCATGAGATGATAGTCAGTGAATCTATCGCGAATGGGATTCAACAGAACTTCCATCCTGTCGCTGAACATGTCCTCGCTGATCAGAGGTATGTCGTTATAACAAAAGTACAACGTGCCTTCGTACTCCCTCACTTGGATTCTGCGCAGGGCTTCGCGCTGAAGTTCTTTTTCGCGTTTCATCACTTGCTTGCGATGATGCTCTGCTCCCATTCTCTTCCACCATTCCTGGATGGTACTGATAATCTCCTTCATATCTTTCGGTTTTTATTAATTAAACATTAAACTCTTTATTATCGATAAGTCTCTTTTTACTTTTTTACCTTTTTACTTTTTTACCTTTAAAAGCCGTTGCTTATCTGGATGAGTCCATCCTCCCATACCCTGAAGGCGGCTCCGGCTTCTCCGATGAATCGACCCTGACAGACTGCCTCGTAGCCGACGACTCTTACTTTCACGCCCGCCATATACTTCAGCCTGACTGCAGGCTTGCCCAATGGCTGGCTCTTCGCTTCCTGCGAGATGAAGATGAAACTCTTTCGGGGAAACTCATTCACCAAGGCTTCCACCTGTGCGTATTCCCAGTGAGAGTACTGGAAGGAATCCACGATGATGAACTTCGGACCCTTGCGCTGCTTCAGCATTTTTTTCAGGTTCTCCAGATCCGGGTCGATGCAGACTCTAAACCTCCCTTGCTCTTCCTCCATGTGAAACCGCTCGATACGCTCCTTGAAACTCATGCTCACCTTCTCTTCATAAGAACAGTAGAGCACCACGCCGTATTCGCAGAGTTTCTTGGCGAGCTGCATCACGAAAGAGCTCTTACCACCAGCCGAAGGTCCCGAGACAAACCAGGTGTCATACATATCCGGCTGCCCGAAGCA
>OBAH01000766.1_pt1 | contig 22897 bp, 19 predicted proteins | sample 1517491 | NCBI WGS metagenome assembly OBAH01 (sample SAMN04571697, study PRJEB22368) | human gut metagenome | biome: human gut; material: stool | host: Homo sapiens | place: Luxembourg | collected 2012-08-03
GCAAAGAGCTTATAGAAAAACTAATTCCATGCCAGTCGAGTGCAAAGGTTTTTCCTCCTATTACGTAGTCCATGTACGGTTTTAGAGCAAAGGCTGTGACCCCGTCTAGCAAGCCTAATGGAATTGCTACTAAAAATCCTAGTAATATTCTAAACCAATACGGTTTTATATACGGCCATATTCTTGATAATAACCAGCCATATTTGAATGAGTTTTTTGCTGTTGTCATGTTTAGCTTCATCGTATATATTCCTTTATGTTTCATGCTACATTTTTTATCGTTGTTTTATGAGCTGATAGGAGGATTACTCTCTCTCTCTACAACCATATGTGTTTCAGGCATTGGCTCAGATAAATAGTTTTTAAAATTATTTTGAATAATATATCTATGATTTGCAGGATTATCCAAATCATGTATTCCTAAAAATTTCTTTTCTTTTACCAGTTTTTCATATAAATCTTTATTTCTCCAACCAATTATTTTTGCGGGATTCCCTCCCACAATTGCACATTTAGGTACTGATTTTGTAACAACAGAACCAGCTGCTACAATAACTCCTTCATCTATTTTAACTCCTGGTAAAATAATTACTCTCATTCCTATCCATACATTATTGCCAATTTCAATAGGTTGTGAAATATGTTCATTATTAAAAGGCAAGTTATCATTATTATCATATTTGTGATTATTGTTAAAAATATTACAACCCAAAGCAATATATACATTGTTTCCGATTTTAATAGGAGCTGGTCCACCTACAATTTCACAATTCGGCCCAATCCAGCAATTATTTCCAATGTCAATAAATTGCTCGCCTCCTATTATAGTTCCCTCACAAACCCATAAATCTTTTCTTTGAAATTTTTGAGGTATAAAGCTTTTATTATTGCGATTGAACAATAGCTCATGTAATTGCTTACATTTTTTAGCATAATGCTGTTTCTTTTTAGCAATACATAATTTAGATAAAATTTCGTATTTTATTAATTTTAAAATCATTGATAAATCCTTCTTTATTTTGCTTCAGTCTTATTTTTAATTTCTATTTCATAAGAAGATAGTATGCTATTTAAAGATTTTAAGCTTTCTTCTTTATTAATACCCGTTTTAAAAATCACAATGTCATCTTTTATTGGTATTGTTTGCATATATTTGTCATCATTAATTGAATTCGCAAGAGGAAAATGCAATTGATTATTAAATTCTACTTGTATAAGCCTTGTTAACGCTATTGGTGTTGCAAATCCCCAATGAGCAAAATATAAGTTATCAATATTAAAAGTTTTTGCATTTATTATTTTATTGTCTCTTAAGTAGGTAAAATACCAATCTAGATTATAATCTCCAAAAAGTTTTTGCAAACCAGAATAATTATCTTGCCATTTTTTTGATTTTGTATTTTTCATAATATTAAAAATTTTTGATACATTTCTTGTATATGTTATTCCAAAGCTCCAATGTTTATTATTAAAACGTGTAGCATGCATATCATAAGAAAACACGTCTATGTCATTTGTTTTAGCATATTCCATTACCTGTCTTAATGCGTTGGCAATGTTCTTAGGACTATCAAAAAAGGTTGTATCATCCACATCAATATTCCAAAATTCATTAATATTATTTTTCTTCGCATGAGAAAATGTTGTTAAATGAGAATACCCCGCATTTATCCAACTATTATCACAGATGTTTTTGATATTATTTTTAAAAGTAGTTCTATCACTTTTTATAAATTTCTTATTAGTATCCTCCCAAATTGTGTGCTTAATAATTTTACTTTCCAAAGCTGGGTTGTCACAAATTATTAAATATGTTCCTCCGAAATAGTTAATTGTTTCTATCCACTTATGCAAACACCATATACTGTGAAAATTTTGAGAATTATATTTTAAATAAAACATTAGTGATAAACTTTTATTTTTACGTAAAAATGGAATTTTTAAACTAATTTTATTTTTATTTGATTTAATGTATTGTAAAAAAGGAATATTAAAAAATTTAATTTGCCAGCTGGTTCCATCTACATAATTATATTTTTGTATTTTAAAAAACATCTCAAAACCTCCTTTTATTTCAATTGATTTAAAATATTGTTTAATACTTTTTTAGCATCTTTAGAATTAATACCTGTATTTATTCTTATTTCATTTACTTTGTACGGTAATTTAAAAATTTTATTCATATAAAAATAATCTTGATAAATATCTTCGGTTGAAAATACAAAGCAATTTTTGGAAACATTTGCTAATATATCTGCTAAACCACTTCGTATAGTAAAAACAGCCTTCGCATTCTTGGAAATTGCAATAAAATCATATAATGAAAAATTAAAATAATTCGCAAATTTTATTTTATGATGCCTATTTACAGAATTTACAATAACTGAATATCCTTTTAGGGTTAACTGTTCTGCTAATAAGTTCCAAAATTCAATGTTAATTTCTTTACAAGAATTTGCTTCTGGAGCAAAACAAATAATCTTATTTAAATCAATGTTGTTAAGTTTATTCAGCACTTCATTTGATAGCTTGATATTTAGTTTTGGAGCTGACACCTGTTTTATATCCAATCCCAACATAATACTCCAACCATGTATAAAATTTTTGTATGGACATCTATTTTTTATATAATCAATCGGATTACAAATAAAAGGGGTATTTATTAATGGAATCGATGGAAATAAATTTATATAAAGATTCTCTTCTATTTTGTCAATGTATTGAGTTTTAGAAATATCCGTTTCTGTTGTGTAATCCCTTATATCTAAAAATTTTGTGATATCAAAAACTGTATAATTTTCAATACTAAAAATTTTCATTAATATTTCTTGTCTTGGTTTTACAAAAAAATATAATTTTTTTCCATACTTTTTTTCAAAATAGTCTTTTAAACATAACAACACAAAAGAATCTCCTAAATGCCTATGCAAAACTAAATTAAAACAATCACTTTGACAATGATTAATTATATAGTTATAAAACTGTTTTACATTACAAAGCATTTCATCAATATCATATTGACTATCTGATGTTAAACATTGTTGGGATTTATTAAATTTTTTTCTTATTGTTATGCCTAAAATTTTACACTTAATTATTCCTGAATTTGCATCTAATATTTCAGAATATAAACCAAATAAATACTTTTTTTTATTTTTCATTGTTAATATTTTCCTAAAGCTTTTACAAATTTTACTTGTTTTTCTAAATTACCCACTTGTTTTACTTTAAAAACAGGTATAAGATTAAATAGATAATATTTATTAGTATTATTGTTTCGTTTTATTTTTAAAACTGGAATGTTAATAATACTCCAGTATTCTGTTGTGTAACAATTAGAAATTTTAAAAATTGGTAATAAACAAAATAAATAAAAGTATTTATATGCAATTATTCGTTTTTCTTTAAAACTCGAATATTTTTTCCTGATTTCACTAGGAATTGTCTTTATAATATCAAAATACTTTTCTGAGGCTATATGTATATTAGTAGACCACCATGGCTTATTAAAAATATAATGAATTATTACAGCATCTTCTATATTCGTAACACCATGTTCTTCAAAATATTCATTCTTATCCCAATTCCAACACCAATTATATTTATAATCTAACTCTAAAATTCTGTTATCTAAAATTACATTTATTGGATCCTGATCGGGATATATTATTGAAGCTTGATTTGTTTTATAATAAGATATTAGTTTTTCGGATATATTTTCTTTTCTAAATAATTCTAAATTAAAAAGGCACACTCCAGTGTTAAAATACGGTTGTTTTTTCTTTGGAAATCTTTTATTTTGCTTTTTATACCAAATATCTGGTACCATTGCAATAATATTATTACCTAAGTCAATATTATATAATTCTGCAATTGATTTATTTACAATAATATCACAATCCAAATATAAAACTTTATCATAATTTTTTAATAAGCTATCTATTTTAAATCTATATGTTGCAGATGTTTTCCACGCTTCAGTGTAATATTCAGAGAATTCTTTATCATTTACTTTTACAAATTCTACAATAGCATTTTTATGTAAATCTATTATTTGAGTTATTATATTTTTATTATCATCAGTTAACCCTCCATCCAATATCAAAAATTTTACAGATATATCATTACTTATGGTATTCATTACAGACTGTATTGATATAGAACATGGGATTGCATAATTATTATCTGGGGCATAACATATTTTTATATTTGGCATATTATTAACTCCTATAATTTCTCGATATAACCTATAACTTACTGATCATTTTTTCAACTATGTCATAAAAATTTTCTAATTCACTTTTTGATTTTTGTTTTATAGTATCCATATTTTCTCCTTCTTTATTGCTTCATGTCTATAATTTCCTTCAAACAGGTACTTTGTGATATTTCAAACATATTAAATTCTCTTATTTTTTCTTTATCAACAAATGGCAGTTGAGTTAGTCCAAATCCTGACATAACGTGATAAATGTCCATATCATCAAAGAAATGTCTATGTCTGAATTTAGTATACAAAACGTCAATTGGAACACCTGTTTGTAATAAAAATTCTGTAAAACCACTTCTTAATGAAACAATTTTTTTAGAACGTCTTGCGAGTGCAAATACTTCTGCGAAATTTAAATCACAAGTTTTGTAATCAATTGCAGATTTAAGTCTTACATCGTCTTCTACTAAATTTACAAATACATCATAACCTTTTGCTTGGAACTGGTTTATCAATTCACACCAAAAATCTTCATCATAAAGTTTACAAGATTGAGCTTCCGGAGCAATAAATACAAATTTGTCTAAATTTAATCCAGTCTTTGAAACTTTTTCAAGCATACTACGTTCATCTTCCAGATGAATCATAACTTTACGATACGTCAAATCAGACTCCGTCATGCCTAATTTATTCATTATTGATTTAAAATAATGAGCTTCACCAAGAGGGCTATGTTTTATATCAGTTTCTACGGTTTTAAAATGAGTGGGATCAAATAATAAGAAAAATCGTTTATTATTAATATGAAATTCCTGTCCCTGAATTTTAATTCGTAATTTTTTTATATATACATATGGAATTTCAGGACAAATCATTTTTATCATATCAACGTGATATTTTAATGTTGCAACCAAAAGAGGTTTTTTGCTTTGATTGCGTTTTATTAAAGAATCTAAAACATAAGTAAGTGTAAGATAACTTTCGCCACTATTTGCTCTTAAAATATAAATATCATCGTAATCACCTTCAAAAAATTTAGAATATTGTTTCTTGAAGGTTTCAATTAAAGATATTTTTCTAACAACTTTACCTAAAATGTAATAATTTCGGTAATTATTTTCTTCTATTCGTCTAATTATGGGGTGTCCGAAAAGTTTAATTTCTTTTTTTGAACAATCAGATGTAGGATTATTCGTTTTATAAGTAGTAACAATACCACCTAAAAATTTCTGGAATCTTTCTGCTGTCATATAATCAGAAGTTTGCTCCATTATTGGAATCCCAAATAATTTTGCTGCTCTTTCATTTTCGCCTTTAATATATTCGTAAATCTTCATTAGGCAACCCCATTATTCAATAGATCGTGGATATGTATTACGCCGATTGGTTTGTTATCTTCTATCACAAAAATATTTGTAATTTTTTTATCGTGCATGATTTTCATTGCTTCTGATGCTAAGGTGTCTTTAGAAATTGTTTTTGGATTTTTAGTCATTAAATCAATCGCCTTTTTATTCAAAATTTCTGGACATAAGCATCGTCTTAAATCCCCATCAGTTAGCATTCCTGTAAATATACCCTCTGTATTTACAAAGCCTACACAACCTAGGCGTTTTGAAGTCATTTCTAAAAGAACTCGTTGCATATTTGAATGTTCTTCCAATATTGGCATTTCAGAATTTTTATGCATCAAATCAGAAACCCTTTGCAGGATAGAGCCAAGTTTTCCTCCTGGGTGTCTTTGGTTAAAATCTGATTTTGTAAAACCTTTTCTTTGGATTAATCCTGCTGTCAAAATATCGCCCAAAACAAGTGTTGCTGTCGTAGAATTTGTTGGTGCAAGTCCAAGTGGGCAAGCTTCTCCATTATTTGGAAGCAACAAAACTATATCTCCGGCTTTTCCTAGTGTACTTTTAGCATTTTTTGTAATTGAAATTAATTTAATTCCAAAGCGTTTGCAATAATTTATAATATCTACAAGTTCTCTTGATTCGCCACTGTTTGAAATTGCAATTACAACATCATCTTCTGTTATCATTCCCAAATCTCCATGGCTTGCTTCTGCTGGGTGTACAAAAAATGACGGTGTCCCAGTTGATGCTAAAGATGCCGCAATCTTTTTTCCAATATGACCAGATTTCCCCATACCTGTTAAAATAATCCGACCTTTAGCACTTTGCATAACATCTAGGGCGTTAGTAAGACTAGCATCTAAACTATCACGCAATTTAATAATTGTATCAATTTCACTATTTATAGTATGAATTGCACAATTTTTATCCAAATTTTCCTGTATAGAAATTTCTCTTTCCAAAGTCTGCATTACAACTCCTCATTTATCTTGTATGAAATATCTAATTTTGCATCTCTATTTTTATTGACTGCAAAAGCCATATCCAAACCGCTTGGCTTTCTATCGTTAACTAAAATTCTCTCACCCATTGGCATGTCTGTTAAAAGATAGTCGTATCTCAAGTTATTTTCTTTCAAAAACTTTTTTAAATCTTCTAGATACTCTTCTTTTCTAGCAGTAAGCATCACAACCTTGTCATCAGGACTCAAATTATCAAAAAATTCTTTAACTCCATCTAACAAAGTATCGTGACCGTCAATCTTGTAGCCGTTATGCTTAACAAGTGTTCCGTCTATATCCAAAATCCAAGTTTTGCTCAATGGTGAAAATTCCAGCTTTGTCATTTTTTATAGCACCTCATTAAGTTTTATTATGCCGTTATAGAATGCACCACAAATACTGTCATAATCTTCCCAAGCATAAGTTGTAAGGCTCAACCAAATAATTGCATGCAAAAGTCTGATTTTGAATTTATTAACATTTGGTAAACAATCAAAGAAAAATTCTTCCATATCCGCCCAGTTGTTAGGTTTGATGGCTAGTTCAACATCTTTTTTTCTAATATCAAGAGTGAATTTCTTACGATTGAATTGATCATACTCACCCTTTAATGAATAATACAATTTCGCCCAGTCATAATCAACATCTCCATAGAGTTTGGTTTTACCAAAATATCCTCTTGGATCAATCAAAATCGCCTTCATATTGAAAGTATCAAACATCAAGTTTGAAAAAGTACAATCACCATGAATTAATCGGAATTCTTTTGGATAAACGGTTTGAACTGCTTCCTTTAATTCTTCTTTATTAAAGAAAACATTCTTGTAATAATTTCCATTAATCTTGATAAACTCCCTATCCGCAAATGGAACAAGTTTTTCGACTTTAGATAATCTATCGAAAGTCTTGTTCAAGAAATTATCTTCAACATCTTGGATATTCACAGGTTGAGCCGGTTCAAGATTATGCAAATCTTTTAATGCTTCAATAAGTTTTCTCAGGATTTCTCGTTTTTGTGATTTGGTCAAACAATCATATTCAAAAATATTTTTGCCTTGAACTTTTTTCATAGTTAAAGGTTCATAATCAAAAATTTCTGGAATATTTGAGTAACCTAATTCTTTAACGTGCTTATACCAAGCGATTTCATCAACTGCAATCTTTTTGCCTTGCTCATTAATTCCACGTTTTACAATAACATCTCCATTGAATTCCATAGAATTGAACGGTCTACAACGAGGAGTATCATCAGTGTTATCAGCATAAGAAAGCAAAGTGCCGATTTCTTTTGAACCATACAAATCAAGTCTGTTAAATTTGATATCTTGATTTTGTAGCCAGCCAACCAAAGCTCCTTCATCTGTAATATTTTCAAGAGCCTTTTTGTTTTCAAAGATAAACAAGCCGGCAACACCGTTTTCTTTAGATGGAGTTTTTACAAATTTATTGTTAAGATAAGACCAACGACATTCAAAATCTTTTGAAATACCGATATAATTACCTTTTGTAGAAGGCATTTCAAAATTCTCTGACAAAATCAAATCGCACCACATAATCATAAATGGTTCATTTTCATCATAATCAGAAATTGCTTCTTTGATACCAGAAATTGTACCTTTTTTGTTAGCCTTAACAATTTTGAAATTGTATTGAGAACCAAATGCGTTCAAATATTTTTCAAGTACATCAGTTTTATAGTCTGCAATAATTGTAAAATCGGCATCTTTGAACTTTTGGAAAGCATAAAAAATTATCGGCAAATTATTAACAGGAACTAAACATTTTGGCTTATTTCTTGTCAAACCTTCTAACCTTGTACCTTTACCACCAGCTTGGATTATTATTTTCACAATAAGCACTCCTTTTTATTCAATATAATTTCTAATGAATCTATTACTTGTCTAACTAACTCATCTTCGTTTTTATACAATATATCATTCATTTTTATGAAATCTGTACGATATGCTCTATTCCAAATGGCGAGACCAAAATCTCTAAACATTCCTTTTTTAAAGATGTGCCAATTAAAAAATCCTTTTTTCTTTAAATTATATGCATATTTTTTCTGTGCTAATTTATGGATTATATGTTGTTTGCGTTTTTTGGTTAAATCATTGTATATCTCATAATTAAACTGTACAATATTAGCATCCGTTGTTTCTGCTTTATTCCATATTTGTTCTAAGGCATTTGTCTCTATCCAATCATCTAGATCAACAAATAACAAGTATTTCCCCTGTGCAATATCTATTGCATTATTTCTTGCTACACCTTGACCTTGATTTTCTTGGGATATAACTTTAATTCGAGAATCATTATTCGCATATTCTTTTAATATCTCTAATGAATTATCAGTAGAACCATCATTTACACAAATTACTTCAAAATCTTTCAATGTTTGAGAAATAATACTATCAAGACTTTCTCGTAAAAATTTTTCAACATTATAAACAGGTACTATTATTGAAAATTTTATATTTGAATTTTCACACTCTTTTCTAAAATCTGTATTCATCTATAATTCTACTCCATCTCTAAATCTTAAATTCATATTTTCATCTATCCCGATATACTTTAAAGTTTGTTCGACTGTTGACTGGTTAAACAACCATTGTAAATAAGACAAATCTTTATACTTTTGGTAATAGTGATATGCAAATGTTTTCCGCCAAGAGGCTACAGAATATTTATCCTCCACTCCCAATTCCGTACAAATTGATTTGAAAATATAAAATGTTGAGGTTCTATCCAAAGGTCGACCAAATCTCCCCTTAAAAAGAGGTTCCTCTGCTTTACAACCATCTACTACTTTTTCTATTAGAGCTTGAATTTCATTATTCAATGGTACAGATTTATTTTGTCCCAATTTCAAGTATTGTTTATTTTTTACATCTTTAACTCGCAAACCCAAAAGATCCTTTAAATTAATTCCGGTATTAATTGACAAAATAAATAGCAAATAATCTCTAATTTGACCCTTGCTCAAAAACAAATTTTTCATCTTACTTACAGTATCCATCTCTTTAATCGGAAGACTCGCCATCTCGTTCTATCAAATTCCCTAAATATTTTCTCTATCAATAAATTATTTATTATGCTGGATAAAAAGCTTAATAATAATTTCTGCTACTCTCTGTATTCTAAGCAAATCAATAAAAATAATAAATTAGCCATATGGCTAATGACATATTTGATATAACGTTTAAAATATGTCTTAAATTTAGTTATAGCCGGAAGTAATACGTATTAAAAAGTGATACGTAATAAGTAGTTCGTATTTAACTAATTTCGAATTGACTCTACCACCAACCATAATATACATCGTTCTCTTAAATCCAATACCTTTATAAAAAGAGGGATAGATATAAACACACAGTGCAATGTAAAGTTAAAGAATTTTAAAATTGGGTTCAATTTAAAGTATAAAAAATTTTAAAAAGTCGGAAATGTTTAAGGTATAGCAAAAACAATTCTTTATCAGTTATAACTTGAAATTTACTTCTCTCTAGTATAAAGTTACAAAAATACTTGCAGTTTAATCTCTTTTAACAGTTGGTTTGAATATAGCGAGAGTGGAATCCGAACACATCAAAAGACATTATAAAAAATAAATAATTTATGTAACTAGTCTAACATAATTGGGAATTTTTGCAAATATAAAATTTTTAAAGTTTGTCATAAACAAATTAGCATATCCATCTAAAAAATGTTATTCAGCATTCAAAAGTCCATAGAAAAAACGCAAAATTTTATAAAATCTCAATCGAATATATGAGTTATAAAACATTAAGATATGTTAAGTTCGATTGTACAATGAAAAGATATGCTATTAAAAATCTTATAATCTGGAAAGAAAGCCAAAACCGCAAACCTCTTATAATAAGAGGTGCAAGACAGGTTGGTAAAACTTGGTTAATGAAAGAGTTTGGTAAAACTCAATACAAGAAAACTATTTATATAAATTTTGAAAATAACGATTTAATGTGTGAGCTATTTTCAAAGGATATGAATACTAATCGTATATTGGAAGGTTTGGAACTTGAATATTCAAAATTTAATGCAGATAACACATTAATTATTCTTGATGAAATTCAAGAATGTCCAAAAGCTCTAACAACCCTAAAATATTTTTACGAAAATAATCCTCAATATCATATTGTTGCGGCGGGGAGTTTGCTAGGTGTTGCTTTGCACGAAAATGTTTCTTTTCCAGTTGGTAAAGTTGATTTCTTAGATTTGTATCCGCTATCTTTTTTGGAATTTTTAGAAGCAATCGGAGAAGAAAATTTTGTTAAATTGTTAGAGAATCCAACATCTGATAATATAAGAACTTTTAAATCAAAATATATTGAATGGCTAAAAAAATACTATTACATTGGTGGAATGCCTGAAGTGGTTAATGATTTTGTTAACAATAATGACTATAAAAAGGCAAGAAAAATTCAGGAAAGCATTTTAAGAGCTTACACTAATGACTTTTCAAAACATATTTCTTCTACCGGTAAATTAAAGATTGATTTACTTTGGGAATCTATTCCAAATCAATTAACACAAGAAAGCAAGAAATTTGTTTATAAAAAGATTAAACAAGGGGCTAGGGCAGATGAATTTGAAGAAGCCTTGTCTTGGCTTATAAATTGTGGACTTGTTTATAAAATCAATCGAATAACAAAACCGGCAATGCCAATTAAGGCTTATGAAGATACAAAAGCATTTAAACTGTTTATTTTGGATGTTGGTTTACTTTGTGCATTGAGCAAACTTCCTGCAAGAACTCTGATTGACGGGGACAAAATTTTTACCGAATTTAACGGAGCATTAGCGGAACAATATGTTTTACAGCAATTGAAAACTCTTGAAGATATGGAAGTTGCTTATTGGATAAGCAAATCAGGAAACGCAGAAATTGATTTTGTAATCCAAACTGATGGGTATGTAATTCCTGTTGAAGTAAAAGCAACAACAAATTTACAGGCAAAATCTTTAAAAGTTTACAGAGAAAAATTTGAACCTGAAATAAGCATAAGAGCAAGTCTTGCAAATTTTGAAATAAATAATGGATTGTATAATATTCCACTATTTATGGCAGGAAAATTTGATGAAATTTTAAAGGATGGTAAATAAATATGACAAAAAGCATTGAAGAAAAAATTGAAGATATTGCTAAAAAATCACTTGATAAATACGGAATAAAATATTTTACAAAAACAGAAAGTATAAATAAAGAGATAGATGATGCATTAAAAAAGGCTGAGTCAAAATCGGGTGGAAAGGGTGGTAATTTTCCTGATATAAAGGTAATGATTAAAATCAATTCTTTGGGCTATATTCCTGTAATGATTGAAGTAAAAGGAACAAAAAATTGCTTAGAAAAAACAAATTCATTAACTAATATAGTTGAGAATAGAAATGAAAAAGGCGAAATAAATTATTCTACTGTAAAAAAATATGCAGTAAATGGTGCTATCCATTACGCAGAATCAATAATAAACTACACGAAAAGTTATAAAAATATTATAGCAATAGGTATTAATGGTTATAAAGATTCTGACGAGATAAAGACAGAATATGGTGTTTATTACATTTCACAAGATAATTTATTAATACCTAAAAAAATTGCAGAATACTCTGATTTATCTTTTTTGCAATATGACAAAATTCAAATACTTGAACAAAAAATCCAAGAAATATTTTTGTCAAAAGAAGAAAAAGAACTCAAAACAAAAGATTTTGAAAATCAAATTGAGACAATATTACAAAAATTGAATCAAAATATGCACGATAATTTAAATATCAAAGATACCGACAGAGTTCAACTCGTATGTGGGTTAATAATGGCTGCTCTAGGTGTTAATGGAGGAGTTAGCCCTTTAGAAATAGAAGAACTAAAGGGTCAAACAGGACAAAATTCCAACGATGGAGCAATTACCATTAATAAAATAAGGGATTTTTTAAGTAATAGAAATTTACCAGAAGAAAAAAAGAAAATTATAGATTCAATGTTCTTTAGAATATTGTTAGAACGAAACAACTATATGCCTAAAAATGGTGAAAGTCCGATAAAAACTGTTTATACAGTAATAAAAGATGATATTATGCCGATATTTAGTTCGGCAAAACATCTTGATTTTACAGGAAGATTATTCAATGTATTAAATTCTTGGATTGCACTTCGCCCGGGAGATGATAAAAATGATGTTGTTTTGACTCCACGTTATGTGACAGAGTTTATGGCGAAACTATGCAAGGTTAATAAAGATTCATATGTTTGGGATTATGCTGCAGGTAGCGGAGGATTTTTAATTTCTTCTATGAAATTAATGATAGAAGATGCACAAAAAACGATAACAAGCGAGAAAGAGAAATTTGATAAAATTAATAAGATAAAATATGAACAACTATTAGGAATTGAAATCAGACCCGATATATATATGTTAGCTGTATTAAATATGATACTTATGGGTGACGGCTCAAGCCATATTTTAAATACAGACTCATTAACAGACTATGATGGTAAATACGAACAAAAAAGTAAAATAGAAGAAAAAATTAAAAACAACAATGGCAATGGTGAAGATATAAAAGAAAATAAAAATTTTCCAGCAAATGTATTTTTATTAAATCCACCATACTCGGCTAAGGGTAAAGGCTTTATTTTTGTAGAAAAAGCTCTTTCTAAAATGAATAGTGGCAGAGCCGCAATATTAATACAAGAAAATGCTGGTAGTGGCAACGGACTTGATTATACAAAAAATATTCTAAAAAATAATACACTTATTGCAAGTATTCATATGTCTGATATTTTCTGTGGTAAAGCAGGTGTTCAGACAGCAATATATGTCTTTGAAGTTGGGACTCCACATGATATAAACAATATCGTTAAATTTATAGATTTTTCAAATGACGGATATACAAGACAAAATCGTAGAAAATCAAGTCAAAATGTCAATTTAAAAAATACAGATAATGCTCCCGAACGATATCAAGAAGTTATAGATATTGTACTAAACAGAAAAAAAGAAACTCACTATTTTGATGATTATGTTATAGAAGATACAATAACTTTAAATGGGAATGATTGGACGTACTCCCAACACCAAAAAATTGATACAGTACCAACAGAAAAAGATTTTAAAAAGACTGTTGCTGATTATTTAAGTTGGAAAGTTTCAACAATTTTAAAAGAAGAAAACCACGAAAATTTTTAATAAGCCCTCGTTTAAAAAAGTTAAAAGAAGATTTTATCAAAAACGGGGGCAAATTTGAGAAGTATGAAATAGGTAACTTGTTTGATATTCATCCAACAAAGTCATATGGATTAACAAATAATGACTTATATGAAATAAATGGAATTTTTCCAGTAATTTCTAATACAAGTATAAATAATGGTGTTGGAGGTTATACAAATTTAAAGCCTACCGAAAAAGGTAATATGGTTACATACTCTGATACAACAACATCTGATGGTATTTTTTATCAACCAAGTGATTTTGTAGGATATTCCCATGTACAAGGCCTTTATCCATATTCCAAGAACAAATGGAATGAAAAATCTTTATTATATTTTGTTTCTCTTTTTAAGAAAGGTGCCGCCAATCGTTTTGATTATGCAAATAAATTTAATCGAAAAATTGCTAAAAAAATAAACATAGAACTTCCAATAAAAAATAATGAAATTTCTTTTAAGTACATGGAAAACTACATAAGCGAACTCGAAGAGGAGCGTATAAGCGAACTCACCGCTTACCTGAAGGTAAGCGGTCTTGAGGACTATAAATTAACTAAAGACGAACAAGAATCGATTGATAAAATTAATAATAAAAAAGTAAAGTTTGAAAAATTTTCAATAAATGAAATATTTGATATTGCTACAGGTAGGGATTTTATTATAGGAAATACAGAAAAAGGCGATATTCCACTTATAAGTCATACTAATGAAAATAATGGACTAGTAGCAAATATTAAAGAGGTTAACAACAGACGAATATTTGATGCAAAGAAAACTATTGCTTTAGCAGATAGAGGTGTTTTTTATGCAACAACACAAAATAAAAATTTTCATATTGGAACAAGAGTAAAAGCACTAACTTTTAAAGAGGGGGTTAAATCAGAAGAAGAAAGATTGTTTGTTACATCTTCAATTAATAAATTACAATTATTGTTTACAGATTATTTAACAAATGCGACAGATAAACTTCCTAATTTGCAAATAGAATTACCTACCATTAATAATAAAATTGATTATGGTTTTATGAAAACATACATAAAAGCCATAGAAAAACTTGTAATTAAAAATGTTGTAGAGTGGCGAGATAAACAAATCAATGCTACAAAACAAGTAGTTAATAATGTTTAAATTATTGTGCCTTTTGTAAAATCTTTTCTTTTTTAGACCTTTCTAACTCATTTCTTAGTTAATAGTTCCCTATAAAAAAATGGAATATAAATTTTGTTAAGTCTAAGAATTTTGAAAAAAATTTTTTCCTAATTTTTCGGCATTCTTTCGGGCTCAAATTTCAAATGTCTCATTGCCGAACGTAATCAATTTATCCGTTCAAAGGTAAACAAACTCTAAAACACAGCCGTAATCTATCTTTTAAACCATGAAAAATGTTGCCGAGGCATGAGTACAAAATGGGACATTTGGAGTACTTTGGTGAACGGACAAAATGATTTTTCCGACCTCTAAAACGCCCTCGCACAGCCAACTTTCACAAATTAATCAATCTAACCGTACAAAATCAGTTTACTCGTTAAATGTAAGTACATTTAGTTAAAAAAACGAAATGGTTATGGCCCACAAAATCCACTTCCTCTTAATCTCCAAACAGAAAAACAGAGAGGGCGGGATTCGAACCCGCGGTGGAGTTACCCCCACACAACCTTTCCAAGATTGCACCTTAAGCCGCTCGGACACCTCTCCTTTTCTATCTTAAAAATTATTTAGTTCTAATTATCCCCTAAATGTTGAGTTTCGTCAAGTTCCAAAACTTCCTGTTGATAATACTCTTCAGTCTTATCAATACTATAAATCTTTGCATCAGCTAATTTCGCCAAAACTTTTGCATAATCAGTACATCTTTTACCTTTTATGCCCTCTGTTTCCATTTGAATTGTTCCGTCAGGAAATAATCTGATTTTCATTTTACCCATTTTTTATCTCCTAAACCTCAATCGTCAAAACAATTGAATTATCTTCCAAAACAGATTCACTTTCTAATCGCATATTTTCTTTATCCAATCGCTCTTTAATTTTGTTGTATGTCATCTCCTGAATATTCAATCCATATTCTTCATTCAAATCGTTTATCATATCCTGACATTCACCTTTATCTGAAACTTGCGTAATATCAAGAGTATAAGCATCTGAGCTATTTTGCCTGTGATAAATCATTTCCATTCCGAATAACTTGCAGGAAATTTCACCATTTTCTTGAAAGATTTCAGTTGCTCCGTGTTCAGTCAAAGTATTCAACAACATTTCCTTATCGGTATAATTTGTTGTATATGTATAAACAATTGTGGATTGCTCATTTATCAATCTCAAATCTCGACCGGCAGCAATATTCATTTTTCTAAACAATATTTCGGCTTCTTTTATTATTGCAGAATTATTTGAACCGGAAAACTCTGCAACGTAAAAACCATCTTTTAAAATCCAATTAAGAGTTGCTTCACTGTTCTTCAATGGAGTTTGAGAATTTCCCTCATAATATAAATAGTTTGAAGCTTTTAAAAATGTTTTTAATTCTTCCGGTTTAATGTTTGTTTGAATTCTCAAATCTGTTAAACCGCCAAATGAAACATTTGTTCCTTGAGTATCAGAGCCCATTCCGATATTCATAATAGTAACTTTTTGTTCTACTTCAAGGGTATATTTTTGCTCGCCGGTAATTTTAAAATACCTGACATTTTGCCCATCAACTTGTGCAACAACTTCATCATCAGCAGTTGTATAAATCTGTTTTGCACCTTCATTTTTCAAGTTGGTATAGATATCTTTCAAACTACTATATGAAGTTTCATAGTTGTAATAAAAGAATTCACTTGAATCAATAAGACGAACATTACTCATTGCAACGGCATCTAAATTTTGAAAATATTCTTCTCCCAGTTTTTGCAAAACTTGAGAATCAGAAATTCCATAAAGAGTTGCTGAGGAGAATTTTCCTTGTGCTTTCCAATCAACTCTTAAACCGGTTGAGAAAGAATAGTTATATTCTCCAAGAGGTAAATTTGGGATTTGAAGCATCAATCCCTTGACTTGTGGCAACATAAGATTAGTCAAAACTCGAATTGAACGTAGGGTTTTGCTTGCAACTTTTTCGTTAATCTTATCATCAGCAGCTCGTCTGAGTTTTTCTTTTTTTGCTTGCTCCGGGCTTATCAAAAAAGCCATAGGGTAAGCCATCAAAGTAATTGACACCTGTACTCAATCCTTTCTTTTACACATCTAAAGCTCTTCCGCCACGAGAAGAATTTACATCATCTTCGCTATCTGCTTTTGAGCTATATTCAACCATATCATCTTTTTTAGTTGCGGCGACAGCACGAATATTTGCCCATTGACGAATTGCCAAAATTTGCTCTTTTTGAGTAACAGACAATGGTACAACATTTTTAATTGTGTTTGCCAAATCAGAAAATTCCAAAGGCCTTTTATTGAAAAATGCTTCATACAAAGCAGAAATCACAACCTGCTCAATTTCTGCACCGACAAAACCCTCTGTCATTTGAGCTAATTGTTTGTAAAGGTCACTATTAATTTCAATTTTACTTGCAACATCTTTGTCTTTAAGTCTTTTTGACAAATGGAGTTTAAAAATTTCTTCACGTTCCCTTTGAGTTGGCAAATCTACAAAGAAAATTTCATCAAAACGACCTTTTCTCAAAAGTTCTGCAGGAAGACTGTTAATATTGTTAGCAGTCGCAATTACAAAAACAGGAGCTGTTTTTTCTTGCATCCAAGTCAAAAAAGTACCGAAGATTCTGGAAGAAGTTCCACTATCACCATTTGAATTTAATCCACTCAAACTTTTTTCTATTTCATCTACCCAAAGAATAGATGGAGCAACCGCTTCCGCTGTTTTAATTGCTTTTCTCATATTTTCTTCTGAACTACCAACAATTCCTGAGAAGATTTTACCAAAATCTAATTTTAGCAATGGTAATTGCCAAGCAGCACTCATCGCCTTTGCAGTCAAACTCTTACCACAACCGGGAACACCTGTAATCAAAACACCTTTAGGTGCAGGAAGGCAATATTTTTTTGCAGATTCTGACCAAGAATTATTTCTTTTGTTCAACCAACTTTTAAGATTCTCCAAACCTCCGACATCTGATATTTTTATATCAGTATTGATAAATTCCAAAATACCGGTTTTCTTAATAACCTGCATTTTTTCACTCAAAATAATATCCAAGTCACTTACATCAACCTTTCCATCATTTACCATCGCAAGTGCAAAAGCATTTTCTGCTTCTTGCAAAGTCAAACCCATTGCAGCCTTGCAAAGTTTTTCTTTACCTTCTTCATCTAAACCTGAAGTATCAATTTGAGTATTTTGGGTAATCATTTTGTCAAATTTTGCTTTAATTTCAGACAAAGTAGGAAGTGGCATATCAAGAATTGTAATTTCTTTTTGCATAGTTTCAGGAATTAATAATTCCGAAGCCAAGAAAATAACATTTTTTCTAAACTTGCTTGTCTTTAAATCGGACAAATTATCTCTTAAACGTCGTACTACGTTGTAATCAACTTGACGCCCCTTCACCCCAAAGAAAACATGAAAATCACACATTACAAATACTGAATTTTTGTTACAATCCCTGATGAAATCAATCGCTTTATCCGGACTTTGAGTTCCGTCAATCTTTTGTCCATCAACAACAAATCCATTAGTTTGAGTCCAAACATAGACTTCACGTGCAACACGTATAAGCTTTTCTGATTTTGAAATTTTCTTAATAAGACTTATTGCTCTTTCTTCTTCCCAAGTCGTAATATAAATATATGGGAATCTTGCTCTAAAAAGACGTGATAATTGTACAACGATTCTATTTTCCATTATATAATGCCCTCATTTGATATTTATTTTACATTATCTTTCCCAAGTTGTAAACAAAAATTTTTATTTATACTTGAAAAATCGCCCATTCCATTAATCTCAACTTTTCCATTTTGATTTATATGGACTTCAATTTTGTTTTTGTATTTTTTTATTATTTCCGGATTATAAAAATTCGTCAAAAAATGATACCGTTGATTAGAAGAGCCAACCCACGGGCGAGATAGGTCATAATTTTCTTTTTCAAAACCTCCATCAATTAATAAATCTATTTGTGAAAGAAAATTGTTTACATCATTATTATTTTGTGATTTAAGTTCTTCTATTGTATAACCCGTGAAACACACAATAGAAAGACCTAAAGATTTAATTAGTTTTGAAAGCTCCGCTAAATCTTTTGCCTGTTCAAAAGGTTCTCCACCCAAAAAAGTTACACCCTCAATTGATGATTGCTGATTTTTAATTATTGAAAACAAATCTGTAATGCTGTACTTTTGCCCTATTCCAAAAGCCCAGGTTTCTTTTGCCCAACAATAAGGACAATGTTTTTTGCAGCCTTGAACCCAAATACAGAAACGATTTCCCGGCCCTTCCACAGTTGTATTTTCAAGTATCTTATAAACATCTATCATTATTACTAAATATCAACTATTCGTCCTTGATCGTCATCGCCACCGTTATCTGCTTTCTTTGGCTCTCCGATAACTATCATAGATTTAATTTTTGAAATAAAATGTTCTTTAACATTCGCAACTTTTATGAAATCATCTGCATCTTTAAATAATCCATTTGCAGCTCGATATTCAACAATCTTTTTAGCCATTACAATATTTATACCAGGAAGAACAGCAATTTCATCTGCGCCACTGTTATTTACATCAATCTTGTTAGGTCCAGCACCTAAAGCATCACTCAGGTCAATAAATTGAGGAGCTTCAATATCACGTTCCCTAGTTTTTTCTGCTTGGTGGATATTATCAATATTGACAAATTTTTCATCATAAGGTCGCTGGTGTTCAAGCCCTCTGCTATACGGATCTGGTTGGATTGCACCCATCTCAACAAATTTTGCACCTGTATTTGTTGAATCAATTTTGATGTCATTGTCTTTTTTAGCAAAATCTTTACCGGTTGTAGATTTAATTGTTATTATGTCTACTTTTGTTTCATAGCTATAAAATGAAGCTAATGAATCTAACGAAATAAAGGCATCAAAAATTTTACAAACTTCATTCCAGCATTTATTAACATTAACCTTATTTTTTTCTTTGGTTATAGTAAATGTTCGTTTTTCAAGTTTTTTGTTTGCAACATTATCAAGAACTACAATTTTTTCATCTTGAAAATATTTGACAGTACAATGTTCATTATAAATCGTATTTTTATTGAATACAAAACGTTTAGGAACAATACTTATACTTCCTTTGTACAATGAATCCATAAAAAAGTATCGCAATATCAATGCAGGAATTAACAATATAAAAAACACAGCTAAACAAAAATTTGCAATTTGCGGTGAAACAAAATACAAACCTATGTATATTGCAATAATACTTCCAAAAAATGTTTGACCTCTTCTATACATAATTTGATTATGACACCATAAATATAGAATTATCAATTATATAAATAGATGATTTTATGCTAATATCTAGCTATGAAAAAAGTAGTTAAACAAAATTTTAATAGCCTAAAAGGGACTCTTACAATTCCCGCAGATAAATCAATGTCCCATAGAGCAATTATTTTCCCGTCATTAGCTAAAGGGAAATCCATTATCCGAAGCTTTTCAACAGGACAAGACCCTCATTCAACCCTAAATATTTTTAAAAATTTAGGAGTTAATATTGAATTAATTGATGATACAACAGTTGAAATTAATTCAACAGGAAAACTTTCAGCTCCAAACATTGATTTAGACTGTGGAAATTCCGGAACAACAATGAGATTATTGACGGGAGTTTTAGCAAGTCGAGATTTCAAATCAACGCTTGTTGGAGATGAGAGCCTTTCTAAAAGACCAATGAAAAGAGTAATTGAACCATTAACTCAAATGGGCGCACAAATCACATCGAATAATCATAAAGCACCATTAAATATTGTAGGACAAAAACTCCATTCAATAAATTTTCAATCAAAAATAGCCTCCGCACAAGTGAAATCTTGTATCTTGCTTGCAGGATTAAACACAGAGGGAACAACCACAGTTACAGAACCGTTTATTTCTCGAAACCATACCGAAATTTTACTTAAACACATGGGGGCAAAAATTTCTACAAAAGGCACAACCGTATCTATTGAAAAATCAGAACTTCAACCGGTAGAAATAAATATTTTCGGAGATATTTCATCTGCAGCTTATTTTATTGTCGCAGGATTGATTGTACCGAATTCAGAAATAATTTTAAAAAATGTCGGATTAAATCCAACAAGAACAGGAATTCTTGAAGTAGTAAAAAAAATGGGCGGAAATATTGAAATTCTTGATGAACACGAAACTTGCGGAGAACTTGTTGGAGATATTAAAGTTAAATACTCTCCGGAACTAAAAGGTTGTGAAATTTCCGGTGAAATTATACCAAAATTAATTGATGAAATTCCAATTATTGCAGTCTTAGCAACACAAACCGAAGGTCAGACAACAATTTCTGATGCTCAAGATTTGAGGAACAAAGAATCGGATAGGATTACTGCGGTTGTTACGGAACTAAAAAAACTCGGTGCAGATATTGAAGAAAAACCGGACGGAATGATTATTTGCGGAAAAACTGATTTGTTAGGAGACTGTGAAATTGAAACTTACCACGACCATAGACTCGCAATGAGTTTATATGTTGCGGGGCTAATTTGCAAAAAAGAGATTGCAATTAATGGATTTGAATGGGTAAATATTTCATTCCCCGAATTTGAAAAGATGTTTGAAGAGTTGAAAAATAATTAATACGTTGGATTACATACAACACAACATGTCCACCACTTGTGGGAGATACGAAATCTGTGATTTCGAGGAGGGGCTTTATTCCCTCCCACCTACGTGGGGGAGGGGTGGTGAAAATTTTATTAATTGTCATTCCGAATTGCGGATTTTGGTAAGAGTGAAGCGATAGCGAAACTCGTCCTAGGGAGGGCTGCGTTGAGCCGGCCGACCTGCCAATAATCCAAGACATGTTTCGGCCTTAACTTTACTCCCTCGCCCCTTGTGGGAGAGGGAATTATTATTAATTGTCATTCCGAACTTGTTTCGGAATCTCCTTAACTTTTGAGACCCTGAAACTAGTTCAGGGTGACAGTGGTGAAGTGACGTAACAATCCACTACACGGGGATAATTAATAATTATAAAAAGCGGGGATTATACCCCGCTTCCTGTAAATCACTTATAGACCTATAGACGCAAAACTAATCACCTACGCACAAGACCTTAACGTAGCTGTCGCTATTGAAGATGTAGTACGTGCGGCCATTGTCAAAGTACACACCGTACGCGCCGCTAGTATAGTACTCCGAAGACGACCAGAAATAACCACTTGTTGGTAAGCCTAGGCTTGGGTCTTTTTTGCCTGCTTGATATATGCTTTGCAGTTTTGATATATTTGGTAAGCTCATTCCAAGTTCATCACATGCTTTCTTTGCCCCTGCCCAATAGTTGTCGAGGGTGTATCCTGCTGCATTCCATCTAGGATCCCATTTATCCATCTCTTCACTTCCACCTTTGATTGGGCTATAAGACGGTAACTGATAAACACAACCAAGTTTTAAATCCCAACCAGCACAGCCTTTTGAGAATTTTGCGACTTTGAAACTTCTGATATCATATTGTTTTCCGTTTCGTGCTTCACTGTTTGGACCTTTGAAGCCATTAACGTCCATTACAAAGTCGATTGAACTTGTTACACTTGTTGTATATGCAAACTTTTTAGTTCTTCCAAAACCAATCGGTAAATCTGCAAAACTTGGTGTTACCGTATCGCCATCTCCGATTATTCCTGCATTTGGGTTGTAGGTAAGTATTAGTGTTGCGCCATCAGCTAAGATAATTCCAACGTTATTACTTTTGTTATCTTTTAAATTTAAATTCTTTCCTGTTTTTGCTTTTGATACATCATAAGTTTCACCATCTGTTGTGGTTACTGTTTTTGTCGGCCAACAATCTGCAATATGATCTGCATCACACCTAGTACTTATTTTTATGTATTTTGAGAATTCATCTACGAATTCATCTGTACTATTATATGTTCTTTCAAGACCACCATCTGCTCTCATCAAGT